>Ga0315336_1002710_pt1 | contig 26024 bp, 24 predicted proteins | sample ASW5metaG_FD_204512 | JGI IMG/M metagenome (GOLD analysis project Ga0315336, IMG submission 204512) | Ammonia-oxidizing marine archaeal communities from Monterey Bay, California, United States - ASW #5 | ecosystem: Environmental > Aquatic > Marine > Intertidal zone | place: USA: California... | reverse complement strand
CCTGAGGATGCCGCGCCCAACACTCTCTCTGGCCAACGTTCTCCCCACCAACGCTCCCCGCCCGGGGCGCGGGCAGCCCCGGGGTGTAGACGGCTCCGCTGGGCAAGACTTGTGAAATCCATCCAAATGCCCAACAATAGAGCCATTCCTGAAAGACGATGCAGCGGACAATAAATATCAATCAACAATCGAGGGAAGAACTATGGCCGATTCCGAAAAATTCGACACTTTACTTGTCGAAAACCGGGTGTTTAAGCCGAACAAGGACTTCTCCAAGAAGGCGCACATCAAAACCCTGGCCGCCTACCGGAAAATGTACAACGAGTCGGTTAACGCGCCGGCGAAGTTCTGGACCAAGGTGGCGGGAGAGTTCCATTGGTTCAAGAAGTGGAAAAAAGTGCTCCAGTGGAAGGAGCCCCACGCCAAATGGTTCGTGGGCGGGACGACCAACATCTCCTACAACTGCCTGGACCGCCATCTGACCACCTGGCGCAAGAACAAGGCCGCTCTCGTCTGGGAAGGGGAGCCGGGCGATTCGCGCACCCTCACCTACCAAGAGATGCACCGTGAGGTCTGTAAGTTTGCCAATGCTATGAAAAACGTTGGCATCAAAAAGGGTGACAGGGTGATTATTTATATGCCCCAGACGCCCGAGGCGGCAATTGCGATGCTCGCCTGCGCTCGGATTGGCGTCCCCCATAGCGTTGTTTTCGCCGGCTTCAGTGCCAACTCGCTAAAGGACCGCATCCAAGATGCACAGGCCACCGCCGTGCTCACGGCCGACGGCGGCTGGCGGCGCGGAAAGGTGGTGCCCCTTAAGGCGAATACTGACGAGGCAGTCGCGGACTGCCCCTCGATCAAAAGCGTCATCGTCCTCCGGCGGACGAACACCGAGGTTTCCATGAAGGAGGGGAGAGACCATTGGTGGCACGTGCTGATGGAGAGCGCCTCGCCCGTTTGCCCGGCCGCCAAGCTCAGCTCCGAGCACCCGCTCTACATCCTCTATACAAGCGGAACCACCGGAAAGCCCAAGGGCATCGTCCACACGACGGGCGGCTACATGTGCGGCACCTACCTGACCTCCAAATACGTCTTCGACCTCAAGGACGAGGACACCTTCTGGTGTACGGCGGACATCGGCTGGGTGACGGGCCACAGCTATATCATCTACGGACCTCTCCTGAACGGTGCCACATCGGTCATGTATGAGGGTGCTCCCAACCACCCCGGCCCGGGCCGTTTCTGGGAGATCGTCGAAAAGTACAAAGTCAACATCTTCTACACTGCACCCACTGCCATTCGCGCCTTCATGAAATGGGGTGATGAGCATCCCAAAAGCTGCGATCTTTCTTCACTCCGCCTTCTGGGTACGGTGGGTGAGCCCATTAATCCAGAAGCCTGGATTTGGTACCACAACGTTATCGGTAAAAAGAAATGCCCCATTGTGGACACTTGGTGGCAAACAGAGACTGGCGCGATTATGATAACGCCTCTCCCGGGTGCGACACCCACTAAGCCCGGAACAGCGACGCTCCCTTTTTTCGGGGTTGTTCCCGATATCGTCACCCCAGACGGTGCCTCCGTTGGTAAGGAAGGTGGGGGCCTGCTCGTCATCCGCAAGCCTTGGCCCTCGATGCTGCGTACAATTTGGGGTGATGATGCGCGCTACCGCAAGACTTACTGGAGTGATATCAAGGGATGCTATCTCACGGGAGACGGTGCACGCAGGGACAAGGATGGTTATATTTGGATTATGGGCCGGGTGGATGACGTGATTAACATCGCAGGCCACCGTCTGGGAACGATGGAGGTCGAAAGTGCCCTTGTTGCGCATCCTGGGGTGGCCGAGGCCGCTTGCGTCGGTGTCCCACATGACATCAAAGGTGAATCCATCGCCTCCTTCGTCACCATGAAGGGGGAGAATTTAAAGAACACCGCTCTCGAAAAAGAGCTGGCCGACTGGGTAGTTAAGCAGATTGGTGCTATTGCACGCCCCGAGTATATACGTTTTACTGCGGCGCTTCCCAAAACCAGGAGCGGCAAGATCATGAGGCGGCTTCTCCGCGACATAGCTTCGGGTGCCGACAAGGTAGGCGACACCACGACGCTCGAAGACATCTCGGTTCTCCAGGACCTCCAGGAGTACCAGGAAGGGTAGGCCTTTTTCGGAGAGTTTTAGGTGAGGGCGGTCTTTGGGTTCCCTCATTTTTTCTTTTTGGTCGAGAACGCGGAGAGTGTTATGGCTCAACTCTTTGGTCTTTATCCTCAACGGCGATGGATTCTCTGGTGTTGGCCCATAAATTGTGTATTTCGCGAAAAAGGTGTTACTGAGAGAGCTTGGCAGAATGGATTTTTAACGCGGGTATTATTTTTTGCACCCATTGCCTCGTGACGGAACCTCGAACATCTCGGCCAAGGAGAGTACTTCCCGGTCTGACGCCCCTCCGGCGATAAGAACGTGTCCTACGTCTATGAGTGTAGCGGTGTGGAGTCTCCGCCCGTAGCTCATGGGCGAATCCAGGGGGATGAAGCAGCCCCCGACTGGGTCGTAAATCTCTCCACTCGCCAGGGATTTTCCTGCTCCCCATCCTCCGATTATGAGCACTCGCCCATCCGGAAGGAGGGTGGCTGTGTGCTGCTGGCGCGGGGCGATCATACTATTATTGAGCAGATGGACCGTCTCGGTGGTCGGGTCATAAAGTTCGGCGGTAGACAACGTTCCCTTGGGTCCGATTCCGCCCGCGAGCAGGACCTGCCCGCTGGGACGGCCGGTTCCGGTCGGGATGTAGGTTGCCGTGTGACGGCTTCTTGGAACAAAGTATGTCCCTCGCACTAGGGCCGTTTGGCGTATGGCTGGCTCGTATATTTCGGCGTATCGTGCACCATCGCCCAGGTTCCCTCCTGCTATGAGGACCCGACCGTCCGGGAGGAGGGTGGCGGTGTGTTGCTGGCGGGTAAGGTACATGGGCCGGGCGGCAGGGGTGAACGTTTTCGAATGCGAAGAAAAAATCTCTAGGCCACGGATTGCGCGCTTGCCGTCGTTTCCCCCCGTGATTAAAACATTCCCATTTTTGAGGAGCGTTGCCGTATGATCAAATCGGGCGGCGGCCATATAGATCCGGGTAGGAGCTCCGCCGGTGGAGAGGATGATCGCCGCTTCGCGGAGGGCTTTATTAGGGTGGGCCCATCCGCCAGTGAGTAGGACAACCCCATCTCTCAGGCGGGTGGCCCGGTGCCATCCCCTGGGGTGGAGCCCCGGTACGGGAAGAGCTTTGAATATCCCCTCGGCGGCGGCAAAGAACTCGATGGTGCCCAACGGATTGGTTTTTGTCAGCCCGGCAGCGATGAGGATACGACTTGCCCCCAAATTGGTGGCGGTGTGCCCGTGGCGGGGGTCGTTCATGGGGCCGGTATCCGTAAATCTGCCGTCGTCCCCGCAACCACTCGTCGCAAGCGCGGTGAAAAAGATAAAGAAAACGGCTCTCATCGCACAGGAGCGAAACGGTTTCAATGTGCCTCCTCCTGTGGGAGACTAGCCTTATCCAGCTGGTCCTTGAACTCTTGGCGGATTTCGGGGGCCAGTGCCGGTATGCGGAGTGCGCTGCGCGTCATCTTAAGGTTGTCCTCGCCGAAGTTTCGGAGGCGGGCCATTTCCAGGACGCTGATTCTTTCGGGGCCGGATTCAATCCGCTTGATGGAATCGCCCGCGCTAATCTCGCCCTCTTCGAGGACGCGTAGATAAAATCCCAGTCGCCCACTCCTGAGAAACTGGCGTACGAACGCTTGGGACTCCATCTTGATTCCGAGCTTGTAGCAGGGGTTTCTCGGCTGGCTGACTTCGGCTACCGCGCTTCCGATCCGGAAGATGTCCCCGATGTAGACTGTTTCTTCGGTAATTCCCTCGGTGGTTAGATTTTCGCCGAACTGGCCGGGGAGGAAACCTTTCCGGCCGAGTTTATTTTTCCAGTACTCGTAGTTTTCGATGCCATAGGCATAGACGGCTTTGTAAATACCCCCGTGATTTGTCAGGTCTGCCTGAGCGTCTCCGTCGATATTGAATGTTCGCATCATGACGCGATCCGAGATTGGCTTTTTGAAAATTCCGGTACGGATTACTCGGTCTTGATATACGGCGGCTCGAGGCCCAGAAACGTTTACAGAGAGCAGTTTCATCGTAGGGTAGGTTTGAGGCGCGTGCCAGACACGTGCCGGGAGTTTTTTCTTTTTCCGGCTTCAAGCATTTCGGTGGCGTGTTTTATAGCGGCTTCGGTGACTTCAAGTCCAGCGCTCATGCGCGCAATTTCTTTGATGCGTTCGTTGCCCTCTATGAGTTCGATGGAAGTAAGAGTTCGGCCGGCGGCGGTGTGCTTGTTAATTCTAAAATGGCGGTCACCCAAGCAGGCAACCTGGGGCAGGTGGGTGATGACGAGTACCTGGTGATTACTCGAAACCTCCTGAAGTTTTCGGCCCACGACCTCAGCCACCCTGCCGCCGATGCCGGCGTCCACCTCGTCGAAAATAAGAGTGGGGATCAGGTCTCCACGCCGGAGGACGGACTCGAAGGCGAGCATTAGGCGCGATAGCTCCCCGCCTGATGCAATGCTAGCTAACGGTCGAGGCGGCTCGCCTGTGTTTGGTGAGCAATGAAACTCGCAGACGTCGATTCCATCTGAACGAAGCAGAACCTTTTCTCCATTAACCTTGATAAATCCGGCCGAATCGAACCGATGACTTAGCCTTGTCTCAAGTATTGCTCCCTCTAGCCCCAGTTCAGAAAGGTTTTCTCGCATTTTCACGTCGAGTTCGGCGGAAGCCTCTTGCCGTTGACTTGATAGGGCGATGGAGCGGCGGGCAACCTCTTCTTGGAGGCTCCGGGCGGCCTCCTCGAAGTGGGATTCGGACCCTTCTTCGTACGAGAGGGCATCGAGTTCGGAACGCACCCGGCCGAGGTAGGCGATACACTCAGCCTCGTTGGTTCCGTACTTGCGTATAATTTCGCGCAGGAGAGCGCTCCGCTTTTCGAATGCTTCGAGACGCCCCGGGTCTATCTCGGTCCCTCCAAAATAATCTCGGATGGAATCAGCCAGTGATTCGACCTCTGCACGGGTAGAGGTTGCTTGGTCCAGAAGGGGGGCCTGGGAAGGATCTAGCTCAATCAGGCGCTCGAGTTTGCGGAGGCATTCTCCGAGTTGTTCTATTACTGACCCCTCGGCTCCGTAGAGCTCTTCGTATATTCCCTGGCTGAGCGAACCTAATCGCTCCGCATTTCGGAGGCGCGGTAGTTCGGCTTCGATGGATTTGGCCTCGCCCGGGGAGAGGGCTGTGCTTTCGAGCTCCTCCACCTGGAATTGCAGGAGTTCGGTGTGCTGGGCACGTGCCTGGGCGTTCGTTTGGTGGGCTTCTAGCTTTTCTTTCGCGGCAGTCATTTTGGAGACTAGGTAGCCCAGAGCTTTGCGTTCATTGCCCAGCCCCCCGAAATTGTCGAGCAGGTTTAGGTGTGCCGAGGATTTGAGGAGGGTCTGCTGGGAATGCTGGCCGTGAATGTTGACTAAAGAGTCCGAGATAGAGGTAAGGGTGGCGGCTGTGGAAAGCGCCCCGTTTAAGTAGATTCGGCTACGCCCCGAGGCCGAGATGCGCCGCCGGACGATGAGTTCTCCGTCGGGGGGGACGTCGATACCCGCGCCCTCTAGGATGCCCCGGGCGGCCTGTCCTCCTGGAGTTGTGGGTAGCTCAAAGAAACTTTCGACTGTAGCATCCTTCGCCCCTGATCGGACAAGTCCGGAGGTTGCGCGGCCTCCCAGGGTTAGGTGAAGGGCTTCAAAAATGATTGATTTTCCAGCCCCAGTTTCGCCTGTCAGTACGTTCAGTTTCGGCCCGAAGCCCACCTCGAGTGAATTGATGATGGCAAAATCAGAGATGCGCATCAGGTGGAGCATTGTGGTCTCAGCCGTTCTTAGTGCCGCGGGGGTGTGTCTCCCAGAGGAGTTTGTCCCGCAGGATTTGAAAAAAGTCGGAATCTACGGGGCGCACAAGGTGCACGGGAGCAGGGCTCAGGCCCACACGGAGGTGGTCGTTCGAGCCGAGTTCGCACCCGTACTGCCCATCGATGGTAAGGAGTAGACTCCGGTCTTCGATTTCGTGATCGGTGAAGAGCATTACCTCTACGTTCGCTTCGGCTGGAATGACCAGCGGCCGATTACTTAGCGTATGCGGGCAAATCGGATTGATGAGCATTACTTTCAGATCGGGCATTAGGAGCGGTCCCCCCGCCGAAAGGGAGTAGGCGGTCGAGCCGGTGGGGGTGGCAATAATTAGCCCGTCTGCGCGGAAGATGCCTACTTGGCGACCGTCTATTGATACTTGGAACTCCACCATCCGGGCAAGTGGTCCGGAGGTCAGGGCGACATCGTTAAGCACGTCAGTCAGCGGGATATTTTTCTCGTTTTTTTGCACCGAAGGGCGGAGGCGCATGCGAGATTCGACGGCATATTCCCCATTGAGGAGGATTCGCTCGAGCGCGGAGATGACCTGGTTTTCGGAGACGTCGGCAAGGAAGCCCAGATGGCCTGTGTTAACGCCCAAGAGCGGAGGCGCTTTTTCGCCTAGAAGCTGGGCTGTCCTGAGTATGGATCCATCGCCTCCAATGACGATTACAAGGTCGGCGTTTAAAACCGCAATCTCACGTGCCGTGCCGCCGGCGATACCAGCTCTCTCCGCAACGGCCTCGTCTAGGGTGGTTTCGAAGCCGTTGTCCTGGAGCCATTTTGCAAGAACACTGAAATCTAATCCTGTGTTCTGCCCGGTAGGCCATGCTGTTAACGCAATTTTGTGAAAATGTGGGGGCACGTTTCATTCTCTCCATTTTTGCCAAGCGGGAAGCGAAGTATCCCAATCTGCTGAGTGGGCCGCAACCGGTTCCCGGGCCGGATTTTAGGAAGACCTGCTGTGTGGGTATCCGTTGCGTGCCAGGGCAATGCGTTTATTCTTTTTTGAAACCTTCCGCCAGTAGCTGCAGATGTCCTGAAGGAGGCAGCCGGAGCAAAGATAGTCATTCGGTTGCCTGGGGCAGTGGCCCAGGATGCCGAGTCGCGATATGGCGAAGTCGTAGGCGGTAGGGTCGCCCGGGTTGACCAGCTTGAGCGAGGCCGTAATCTCCTCGGCCATCTGTCGGTTCGGCGTCCGGCGGTCTGTTAACCCCAGCAGCCCTCCAATCCGGGCAATATGGGTGTCTAAGGGGATCACAAGCTGGTCTGGACGCGGGATGCTCCAAAGACCGAGGTCCACACCGTCCGCCGGACGCACCATCCATTTCAAAAAAAGGTGGAGCCGCTTGCACGCGCCCAGGCCTGAAGGGTTGGGCAGGAGATAGTCGAAGCCATCGTCATTTTTTGTGGTGTTTTCTGGCGCGAAGGCATGAAGACGGTCACAAAAGCTTGTCAGGGAGCCGATCAGGGTGGCCGCTCTGGGATCGTAATCAAGCATAAACGCGGCCTCGAGGGTGCCGAACTCCCGCAGGGCAGCTCCTATCACGTGGGCGAAGCGAACGAGGCCAGTTGTCCTGACCCAGCGATGGACGATTCCGTTGAACAGTTTTTTGCCTTTTTTCATTTCGAATCCGAGAAGAAATTTAGCCGGGTGCCCGCCCATACGGCTAAAAACGCGCTGGATGCTGGTCCGCACAGCCTTGGCGTTTCCGAAAGCCAACGCGGCGGCGAAAAATGCAGCAACCTCGCGGTCTTCCCGGCATGGATAACCGTGGACTAGCCCGAGCGGGTCCGAGTCTAGGTTTTGAGGCCCGTATGCGTTCACTAGCTGGTTGAGCCTCAATTTAACAAGAGGCACGTCCTCGGCCGTGAGGGCCATCAGAAAGCCCCCTTAGTGTCCAGAATTAGGGTGACCGGGCCGTCGTTAATCAGTTCAATTTCCATCATGGCTCCAAATTTTCCCAACGTGGCGGGCACACCGTATCCTTCGACCTCACTGATAAACTTCCGTATGAGTTCTTCTGCCAATTCGGGGGGAGCGGCGCCGGTGAAGGATGGACGCCTCCCCCTCCGACAGTCTCCGTAGAGGGTAAACTGGCTGATGATGAGTATCTCCCCCTTGGTGTCAAGAAGGGAGCGGTTCATTTTACCGGCCTCGTCGGCGAATATTCGAAGGTGCACGATTTTCTCCGCCATATACTGTACTTCTTTATCCAAGTCTTTGGGGCCTACGGCCACAAAGGCCAGAATACCAGAACCAATTTCGCCGAGGGATTGTCCGGCCACGCGTACTCCTGATTTTTTGACCCGTTGAATTACGGCGCGCATCCGCTCCTTCCTCTGAATAACAATGGATCTTTGATACAGGACATAGGGTGTTTGGGCATTTTGAAAATATCAAGTGTCCCTGCAGTTTTGGGGGCTTATTTTGGGAGGTAAATTTACCGACTTTTTCCAAATAATGAGGGAAAAAACGGAATTATTGATTCAAATCCAATTATGAGACAAGTTGGGCAAATAGAGGGGTGAATTTATATAACAATAATCCAGAATTGGACAATTTCGCTTGATTGAGTGAGTATCGGGTGCTCAGGATGGTGAAGACCAAAATGAGGCTCTAAGGGCCGACTCAGCCGCTCCGTCCTGATTAGCTCCTGGGGCGGGAAGATCGATTCTGGTTCTAATATTTATTATTCTAGTGTTGCCTAAAGACGATAAATGGCTTGATATTATTGGCCCAAGAAGGATTGCCCGTTAGGACGAAGTTGCCCGACCATACCAAACACTTACTTGTTCAGACATTCCACCATTCTTTATTATAGTAAGAAATTCCCTAAACTAAATTTGCCCTATTGTGAATTTTTAGCTTCATCATGTAGATTGTCAACTTGAAATTTATGATATTAAAGTAAAAAAAATTGAACATGGGGAATATTTGTCCTTTTGTCATAGTGGTCGCTAGCAGATTCCAGGAGATTAGGATTGGCATTTTCAAAGAAACTCGCTTCAAAAAAGGTATTTACAACTTTTGAAGTAGCGGATGTTTGCAATGTGACGCCGGTGACAATTCAAAACTGGATTGATAAGGGATGGCTACGGGCTTACAGGACACCCGGCGGGCATCGCCGAGTTATTCGGGAGGATCTCCTGGCTTTTCTCGACTCCAGAAATATTCCTTACACCCTCAGCGAGCAAATCCCCCCCCTCCCCCGAATTCTAATCGTTGACAACGAGAAAAATTCACGGAGCTGATGTGGGATATTTTCCCTTTTGATGTTTCCGACTAAAAAATCGAATTCGCACTGGGTGGATCGCGGGACTGGACGGTTTTGAGGTTTGGCGATAAATCAAGTGGAACCTGGATGGGGACGATACTAGGGGATGCAATGACCGGGTAGGATGTTCCCTCCCAAAAGTAGCGGGTTGTGATCTTCTTTGCCTCCTATTTTTGCAGAAGTCGTTCGATACCGCATATATGTTCAGACCTTGTGTGTAGGCCCTTCGATGTTAAGGGCGCGGACAGCCCTTCTTAGACTTGGTTTGCACCCAAGGCCAGTCATTGGATTTCTCTCGGGGAATTTTAATTAAAAATGAGAAGAAAACTGGTTTGCCGTGTCCGTGACGGGTATGCCTATCGATAAAGCTGTTCTGGCCACAAGCGCACAGAGGTATCATAGGCGAAGGGTAGGCCAGTGCGGAGCAAACTCTAGGATTCTTCCTCATCATTTTTGCCGCGGTCCCGTTCGCGGAGGAAGCGCTCGACCTCTCGGGCTACGTCCTCGCCCGAGGGCAAACCACCCGATTCTTTGCCATTTTCGTGGTCTCCTCTGTCCTTGAGCTCTTCAACGTATCCCTTGACAGCTTTGTTCGATTCTAAGGCCTGATCGATTTTGTCGTCGAAATCGAGCGAGCTGGTCTCCAACTCGGAGACGTTTACGTCAATCATGAGGAATTTCGAAACCCGCCGAACCAAGGCGAGGGCGGCCTTGGGGTTGGGCGATACGTTGACGTAATGGGGAACATTCGCCCAGATACTGACTGCGGGTAAGTTCTGGTCCTTGAATAGGTTGTTCAGGATGCCGACGATTCCTGTAGGGCCCTCGTACCCGGAGGGCCCAAGGCCAAGGCGATCAGCCAGATCTAGGTTCGTGGAGGAGCCGGTAATCCGGACAGCGTTCCTATGATAGACGTCGGCGAGCAAGGCCCCCAGAGTGACCGCCATCCGAACACCGCACTTTTGTGAGAGCGAGTAAATGACTTGGGTGAATTGTTTCCACTGGAGATGAGGTTCGATTCCGACAAAAAAGATTAGGTCGTGGTCGATATCTGGCGTTTTACAAGCGTAAAACGTGTTGCCCGGCCAAGCAATCTGGCGCTGGCCCTCCTCGTCCAAGCTGACCAGTGGCCGAGAGTCCTGGAAGTTGTAGAACAAGTCGGATTCGATCGAGGCAAATTCTGTTCCGCCGAGTTCTTCGCAGATATAATTGGCCGCAGTAGTGGCTGCGCTGCTGGCGTCGTTCCACCCCGAAAAAGCTAACAAAAGTGTGGGACTTCGAAGAACAGGCAATTTTGTGATATTTATAATGTCGATCTTCTAACCCCCCATGGCCGGAATTTTCCGGTGGGTGATCAAAGGTATTTGCAGTGAAATACATCCTAAACCCAGCAGAAAAAAGATTCAAAGGAAAAAAGGTTGCGTTCGCACCCGGGCATTGGGACTGGCATCCGTTTGGCCGCGATTCACATTGATGGGGTCGGGCGGGGATGTTATAAAAAGATGGTTGGTACGATGAATAAGAAGGATGCCCGCCATGTGCATAGTGGACCTATCGTGCACCGTTTCCCGCCTAAACCGTTCTGATATGGTACTCTCTGGATGGGGCTAGGTTTCGGGTGATTCCCTCAAGTGGCTTTGAACCCTATTTTCAAGGCAAGACCGCTTTAATCACGGGTGCGTCTAGAGGCATTGGGGCTGCTGTAGCGCGTCGCTTGGCCCGTGCAGGGGCGAATCTGGTGATTAATTACCGCGAGGCTCGAGGACGTTCGAAAAAGCTCTCCGAGGTTCTGTGCGGCGAAGCCGAGGCGGTGGGTGTACGTGCGATTTCGGTTCCGGCCGATATCGGAAAAAAAAAAGAGGTTGAGGCACTTTTCTCGAAGACGGAAAAGGCGTTCGGTCGCCTGGATTTTTTAGTGCTAAATGCCGCCCGGGCGCCGTTCAAGCCTTGGCACAAGCTTCTCGAGCGTGACCTTCGCCAGCTGGTAGAGACAAACTACCTGGGCAATGTTTTTTGTATGCAGCAGGCTCTCGTGCCGCTTGCCCGCCAAGGGGGGGGGGTCATTTTTTTGTCGAGCTTGGGCAGTCGATTTGCCAGTCCAGATTATCCCCTTGGATCGATGAAAGCCGCGATGGAGACCGCCGTGAAATACTGGGCGGAGGATTATGGCGGCCGGGGAATTTCGGTGAACGCGGTTTGCGCGGGGTTAGTTAAGACGGACTCGTTCAAGACGCTCCGGATGGTCAACCCGGACTTGGAAAATCTGCCGGAGCGATATTTTTTGTCCCCTGAGGAGATAGCTGGGGTTGTCCACTACCTTCTGGGCCCGGCGGGTCAGGTTATCCGGGGGCAAACGCTCGTGGCTGACAAGGGCGCGAGTATCCGTATGCACTGGCCAACCCCGACTGGATGATGCATCTTAAGCCGCGCATTTCATGCGGTTACGGAGGAGACGAGAGTTCGTTCCCATCCGGATCGTTTGAAATTCCTCGAAGGAATTCGAGTTGTGCTATGTGCCGCCCTGGCCCCAATTACTGGACGTTGAGTAAGGTTCGAGGAGAACTATATGGTGCAGAACTTAATCAGCGCCGATCGAATTATGCAGGAGGTTATGGATGCGATCGTCGATACAACTGGAGTCGATAGAGAGGCCGTTACCCCAGACTGCTCGTTGGTGGATGATTTGGACGTGCTATCCCTCGATTTTTTAGACGTAAATTTCCGAATCGAGCAAGTATTTGGGATAAAAATGGCACGAAGCTTTGTCCTCGAGCACGTCGAGGAAGTATTTGGCGAGGGGGTAGTAATTGACGAGAGTAACGAAGTTACAGAAAAGGGTGTGGAGATCCTAAAATTTCGCATGAGCGAATTAGCGAATGATCTGAAGCCGGGTATGCCCATGGACGAGCTTCCCTCTCTCATCACTCCCCGGACACTTTTCTCGGCGGTGAACGATATATTGGACTATCTGCCAGAAAAAAGCCCAACCGGGGCGGATTGGAAAATTGAGGAAGGGACCCATATAGTCTGCTCCGAGACTGGCTTGCCCGCCGTATTGCCGAGCGGTGATGAGGTGATTCAAAACTGGCTGGAGGCCCTTCAGAAAGAAAAGCAAATCTTCTGATCTTATTTCCGCCTGAAAATTTAAGACAGATTTTAGGGTGGCATCCCGACGAATTTTCTCTTGGAGCTTCGTTCCATGGCTCGGCCCATTAAACGCGTTGTTGTGACAGGGTATGGGATGATGACTCCGCTGGGCGAAAATGTTGCCTCCACCTTCGAGGCGGCGCACGATGGCAAGTCCGGTATCAATACCATTCGCCTGTTCGACCCAAAAAACCTCCCCTGCCAGATTGCAGGCGAGGTGGATGACGCCTGGCTTGAGGCACGCGATGAACCCGCCCGACAGAGGCTCCTCAAGTTCGCTGCGCGCGGGGTCCGCATGATGCTTGTCGCAACCAAAGAGGCCACCGAGAGTGCCCAGCTGGACGAGGTCGCGGATCGGTCGCGTATCGGGGTCTCGGTTGGTTCGCACGGTGAACATCCCGGCATCCCGCAAATGGCCCAGCTGTTCCGTCAGTGGCGTTCCAGCGGAAAGGATCCCTGGGAGGGGAGGTGGGATTTCAACGAGCTTTTCCGATCCGGGGGTTATGATTTTCTCCAGTTTTACCGGCGAAAAATTGACATGGCGGCATCGGTCATCGCAACGGGTTTTGACACCCAGGGCCCGGCCGTTTCGGTCTGCTCGGCCTGCTCGGCAGGTGGTCAGGCGGTGGGCGAGGCGCTCCGTCTCATTCGAGATGGAAAGGCCGATGCTATGATTGCGGGTGGCTGCGATTCAGAGATTTCCTATGGGGGGTTTGTAGGATTTGTACTGCTGACGGCGCTAGTCGAAAAATATGAAAGTCCGCAGAAAGCCTCGCGCCCTTTCGACCGGAGGCGGAACGGATTTGTCATGTCCGAGGGGGCGGGTGCCCTCGTGCTCGAAGAACTGAATCACGCGCAGGCACGCAAAGTGTCGATCCTGGGCGAGGTGTTGGGATACGGAGATTCGGCCGATGCCTTCCGCATCACTGATATGCACCCCAAGGGGACTGGCGCGGTAATTTCTATGAGGCGGGCGCTAGAGGACGCCGATGTCCCGGCAGCGGGTGTGGACTATATTAACGCGCACGGCACATCTACCCCCAAGAACGACATCACTGAAACCCTGGCAATTAAGGAGGTCTTTGGGGACCGGGCTTATCGGGTGCCGATTAGCTCGAACAAATCCATGCTCGGCCACACTATAGGAGCGGCGGGGGCTATCGAAGCAATATTGTCGCTCGAGGGGATGCGCCGTTCAGAAATTCTTCCCACTATCAACTATGAGCATCCGGACCCTGAGTGTGATCTAGATTACGTACCTAGAGAGACGCGGGTCGCCGAACACAGGGTTGTTCTATCGAACAGTTTTGGGTTCGGCGGGCAAAACGCTACCCTCTGCCTCGGGCGTTACGAGGGAAAGTGAGTCCATGCCCGTTGCCCTTGCAGTCACCGGGTCTAGTATGGTTACTGCAGCCGGAAGAGGCCTAGATGCAACTTGGGATGCGCTATGTTCCGGGGAGAGTTTTCTTCTTCCGGACGCAGATCCTGAATTGGAAGGATTCTCGCCGGTTTCTACGGCACGGTGTGCCGCGATAGACCCGGAGTCGCTCGGCCTGGACCGCCGTTCGGCCCGTATTGCTGGCCCCCATACCTATCTCCTTCTTGCGGCGGTTTCGGATGCTCTCCGGGATGCTGGGATTGTTGCCGGGGAAGCAGCCAACTCTGCAGATGAGGAGATAGCTTTTTTCGCTGCGTTGGATTCGATCGACCCTGCGGGCGAGGATCTGATATCGGCTGTCCAGGCCATGCGTCAGGAGGATGGGGGAGAGGATTTCGGTGTGTTCTTTTCAGAGGGCATGCCGCAGATCCCTCCGCTCTGGCCTCTTGCGGTGTTGAGTCCTATTGGGTTTTCTCAGGTCTCGATTCAACTCGGCCTCCGGGGGGAGAACGGTCTTTTTAGTCCGGGTACCGAGGCGGGTGCCCAGGCAATTATCGAAGCAGCCGAGGCAATTCGCGAGGAAAAGGCCAGTTCTGCTGTGGCCGCCGGCGTGGGGACCGCAATTTCGGCCAGGTCGATAGCCCGCTACCGAAAACAGGGGTTATTGCAAGAAGCAGAGGACCCGAAAGTGGGAAGTCCACAGTACATTTCCGAGCGCCACGCCGCCACGCTGGGTGAGGGGGCGGGCGCTGCTGTCATTGAGCCCCTGCAAGATGCTCGTTCGGCGGGAAAACCGGTTAAGGGCTTGTTGACTGGGTGGGGCCGGGCAACTGCGCTGGAGAGTACGGGCGGGCTCACAATTGCTATTCGAGAGGCTACCCATCGTGCACTCGAGATGGCGGAGATCAGTCCAGGTCGGGTGGGCTTGGTCGTGACAAACGGCGCGGGAACATCCGCAGAGGACAGGGCTGAGGCTGAGGCACTCTCGGCAGTTTTGGGGAATCATCGCCCCCGCGCCCTTACGACAAAGGCGGCATTCGGCCACCTTTTGGGGGCGTCCCCAATTGTGGATCTGTTGCTGGCGCTCAGGGCTCTGGCTGAAGAGGAGGTCCCGCCGAGTCCGGGGGCGGGAGGGCCGGCTTGCGACTTGATGGATTTTTTTCAAGGTCCTATGGCCGCTGAAACAAGATCGGCCCTGGTTTTGTCCCAGGGATTCGGTGGAGCCTGTGCGGCTTTCTCTGCCGAGGTGGTTTGAGGCGGCGCTGTTGAGGGGGACTAAATTTTGCGATTTATTTTCATTGACCGTGTGACAGAAATTGAGAGTGGAAAACGCATTTGCGGGGTCAAAACCTTTCCCCTCTCCGAGGCCTATCTCAAAGGGCATTATTCGAAGGCCCCTTTGATCCCAGGGTCGATTTTGATTGAGGCTATGTCCCAAATCACTGGCTGGTTGGTGGTCTACACCTACCGGTGTGAGATTTTCTGTGCGATCTCCATGATTAGAAATGCCAAGTTGCCCACCGACCTCCGGGCAGGGGCGATGGTTGAACTTCACGGGGAATTGGTGGACACCGGTAAGAATTGGAGTCAATGCCGGGCCTGGGTGGAGCGGGAGGGAAAGGAGATCGCGAGTGCAGAGCGCTTTCTATTCCCCCATTTTAAAGAAAAGAGCCCCGATGAAACAATACAGTCTTATCGCGATATTGGCTGGATCGAGCCCCAATGGGATTGGGAGGTCTCCTGATGTCCCGCGAAGTTTTAATTACCGGGATGGGTATGGTGACTGCGCTGGGTGCTGATGTGGAAGATTCTTGGAGACGTGCCCTGGCGGGCGACTCGGGCATCCGGGGCATATCCTCATTTAAGGCAGATGTGATGCCCGTTGCTGGGGCTGGAGAGGTGGAGGATAGCGAGCTGGAGTCTCTGCGTGGGCGGCTTCCTGCGAATTTGGCGGTAGAGCAAGAGCGGCGGGTGCTCTTTGCGCTCGACGCTTCTCGGAGCGCTCTAGCCGATGCGGGTTTGGTGCCGGGGGAGAGCGATCCTGCGCGCTCAGGCGTTGTTATGGGAACCGGATTGAGTACTTACCGGCTTGAGGATTTTGCGGCCTTGATTCCCTCAGGCTGTGGCTTCAATGCGGCCCGCTTGGCGGCGGAACTTGAGAAGACCCATCCAGGGGGATATTTTCAGAACCCGCCCGAGCGGGCGACGTCGCTTATTTCGAAGTGGGCAAAATTTTCTGGGCCTTCGGCCACTCTGACCTCAGCTTGCGCGGCTGCTGGACAGGCCATCGGCTTCGGAATGCGAATGATTCGCCGGGGAGAGGCGGATCTCGTCCTCTGTGGTGGGGCAGACTCTATGATTAACCCTGTCGGGATGGCCATTTTTTTGCTGCTCGGTGTGGCCTCCACTGCGGCGCTATGCCGTCCGTTTGACCAGCGCCGCTCGGGGCTCGTAGTCGGAGAAGGGGCGGGCGTTCTTGTTTTGGAGTCGGCTGAACAGGCTGTTCGCCGTGGTGCACGTGCTCATGCTCGGCTGCTTGGCTATGGTTCGAGCATGGACGCCTACCGGGTGACCGCACCAGACCCGTCAGGCCAGGGGGCCGCCCGTTCGATGCGCGGGGCGCTTCGGGATGCCGGATTGGTACCCGAGGAGATCGCCTATGTCAATGCACATGGAACGGGGACCCGGCTAAACGATCCAGCTGAAACGTTGGCGATTCAGAAAGTTTTCGGGGAGTCGGCAGCTCTGCTCGCCGTGAGCTCGACGAAGCCTTTAATTGGTCACTTGATTGCTGCCTGTGGTGCCCCCGAACTGATTTTCACGGCGCTCAGTGTGGCGCGTGATGAAGTGCATCCGACGCTGAATTTGGAGATCTCCAATCCCGGGTGCAATCTCGATTATGTGCCGGGTGAGGCGCGAAAGATGGAGGTGCCGGCTGCAATTTCTAATTCGTTCGGATTCGGAGGTCAAAACGCAACCCTTGTCGTAGGAAAGGCGGCTTAGGTGAACATCGATTTGAGCGGAAAGGTAGCGCTAGTCACCGGGGGTGGCCGCGGCATTGGCCGAGCCTGCTGTCTCGCTTTGGCCGATGCCGGGGCAATGGTGGCGATTAATTACAGCGTTTCAGACGCAGCAGCGGCGGAAGTGCAAGCTGCCATAGAGGAGGGCGGTGGGAAGGCCACGGCTTACCGGGCGGACGTTTCTTCCTTCGAGCAGGTCGGATTGATGTTCGAATCGTTAATAGAAGAATTTGGTGCCCTGGACATTCTCGTGAACAATGCAGGCGTCATCAAAGATACCCTTCTTCTCCGGATGAAGCCGGCGGACTGGGACAGAGTTATAGGCGTGAGCCTAAACGGTGTTTACAACTGCACAAAGATGGCAGCAGAGATAATGATGCGCGCGCGCGCTGGGTGTGTAATCAACATCTCCTCGGTGATTGGACTTATGGGCGGAGGAGGACAGACCAATTACGCTGCTGCCAAGGCGGGGGTTACCTCATTCACCCGCGCCTGCGCGGCCGAAATGAGCGGTCGAGGAATTCGCTTCAACGCAATTTTGCCTGGAATGATCGAAACGGACATGAGCGAGGCTGTCCGCAAGCATGCGAGTGATAAGGTCATGGAGCGGATTCCTTCGAAGCGGTTCGGTCAGCCGGAGGATGTAGCAAGTGTGGTGGTATTTTTGGCTTCTCCCGCTGCGGACTATATCAATGGCGAAGCCATCATCGTGGACGGGGGCATGCATATCGGCTAATTGCCGGGGAGCAGGGGTGCGGATTTATCAGGGGGTTGATTTGGTCGAAATTGAACGGCTCCGGGCAGCCTATGACAGCCAGGAGGCGTTCGGACGGGACATCTTCACCGAAGGGGAGTTAACCTACTGTACCTCACGGCCCGATCCCTATCCGCATTTGGCCGGGCGGTTCGCTGCGAAGGAGGCGTGCCTGAAAGCCTTCGGTGTGGGCATGGGCGGTTTTGGCGCCATCAAGCGTTTCAGGGAGATCGAGGTCGAATCCATCCCCTCAGGAAAGCCTGTCCTCCATTTGAACGGGTCGATGGAAAAAATGGGGAGGAGACTAAAAATTCGGCAGATTACTGTTTCGATTAGCCATGCCGGCAGTTTTGCTGTCGCCATGGTCATTCTGATGGGCGAGGTGCTGGTTGAGGAGAAAGACTAGAGGAGTGGCATGCGTTATTTGCTGGTGGACCGGGTGACGTCTTGGGAAAGTGGGAGATTCATGGAAGGGGTGAAGAACGTCACCTTAAGTGAGGATTATCTTGAATTTCATTTTCCCCGGTTTCCGGTCATGCCCGGTTCGATGATTCTAGAGGCGCTTGTCCAGCTCTCTGGGTGGCTTGAGACTGCCGGCTCGGAGTTTTCTCGCTGGTTCCTGCTGGATCAGGTTCGGACCGTCAAGTATTACGGTTTCGCCCTTCCGGGTGATCAAATCGAACTCAGGGTTGAGGTGGCAGGGGAAGAGGAAGGCCGGTGTCTCTACAGGGGGCTTGCTTCCATCGAGGGTGAGCGGAAAGTATCCGTGGACTTCGCGGGCCGTGTAGCGAACCTGTCTGACTATGAAGATCCCAGTGAACAGGAACGCCTTTTCCAAATCCTCACGCGGGCCATCACTCTATCTTGACCGGAAAGCCATGATGAACGGTAGGGAAGTTTGGGTTACGGGCGCTGGGATGCTTTCCCCGCTAGGGAATGGTGTCGATGAGAACTGGGAATCTGTCCGAACAGGTAGGCACGGAATTGCACGCCATTCACTGGGAGAGGGACCGCCACTTCCGGAAAATTTTCTCTACTTTGGTGTCGTCGATGGATATGAGGAGCCCCCAAGTGTTCCTCCTAAGTTGAATAGCCAGCGCAAATTCTTGAACCGCTCCTCGATTCTCGGGCTGCACGCCGTCCAGGAGGCGGTTGAGAGTTCGGGGGCTGACATATTTGACATTCCCTCCGCCCGGAAGGCCCTTTATATTGGTTCTGGGGATTTTACGCGAATTGAGTATCTCGATTTTTATTCTGCATTCGCTGAGAGTTCGGGTCCAGATTTTATTCCCACCGATTTTGGGATCTTGAACGAAAAGGCGCTCTACCAGGTGAACCCGTTTTATCTGCTAGAAGGGCTGACGAACAATATGTTTAGCTTCCTTTCGGCCCGTTATGAGATCATGGGAACGAACGGTTCCCTGACGAGTTTGTCTTCGTGTGGGGCGCAGGCACTAGAGATGTGTGGTCGTGCCATCCGTACAGACAAGGCAGATTTCGGCCTCGTCGTGAGCTGCGGGTCTTGGATCAGCGAGTTGGTTCGCTTTGAGTTGGACGGGCTAGGGATTCTCTCCCGTGCTTCTGCCGGGGTTGACTCGTTCCGCCCCCTTGACCGTCGGCGGGACGGATTTTTCCCGGCAGAGGGGGCAGCTGTTCTCGTCCTCGAGGCGGCTGATTTCGCCCAAGCGCGTGGGGCGTCGCCAATGGGGCGAGTTCAGGGAACGGGGAATTTCCAAGAAGTCGTCTCGGGGAGCCAAATTGCAGTTCCCTTCGAGTCAGTGGTGAGGGCCTGCCGCTCGGCAGTGAGTGAGGCGGGAATAGAGAATTCCTTCCTCTCGTTTATCCTCCCCCACGGTAGCGGGACAAAAATGGGCGATCGCCTTGAAATGAGGGCAGTAAAGGAATTTTTAGGCGAAGATGCGGGCAAGGTACCTCTCGCTGCCTGGAAGCCTTATACCGGCCACATGGGTTCGGCGAGCGACATAGGTGAGATCATTTTGGGGCTCCGCGCCCTCGCGGATGGTGTGCTCCCTCCCACTCCAGGGTTCCAGCAGGCCGAACCCGAATTCGACGTTCTCAGTGTTGCGGCTTCGGAACGTCCAGTGGGGGGAGAGGCCTTTCTCTCGCTGAGTCATGGCCTCGGCGGCCAGGCGTCTGCCACCCTTCTTTCAGCGCCGTGAGTCCTTCCGTGCGGCGACGCCCCCGGGCCCGAAAAAAACGCCGTCGCAGCAAGGACAAAGGAACCTTTCGCCAATCGGTTGAATTCCTCTTTGTCTGCTCTTTCCTCTCTCTCGTCCGATGGATGCCGTATTTCCTGTGTCGGGGGGTAGCCCGGGTTGCTGGCGCCGCGCTCTTCTGGTTCGTGCCTCGCCGCCGCCGCATTTTAATGACAAACCTTGGAATTGCCTTTCCTGAATGTAGCAAGGCTGAGCGAAGCCGAATGGCACGGGCAAGCTGTGAATCGTTCTTCCTGACGGGATTGGAAAGCGTAAAACATCTTTACCGGCTTCGATTCGGAACTGTGGAGGATGAAGTTCACCGAATGGTCGGAGGAGTGGATATCCTCCTCGCGCGCGCTCGCCGGATCCACGATGAATCAGGTGGGTGCGTATTCGTGGTGCCACACTTGGGGAATTGGGAGATAATCACCCACGGTGCTGCGGCCGCTGGAATTCCTGTGACAGTCGTTGTACGTCCCCTGGATAATTTGAAGCTCGAAAGATATCTTTTTGCGATGCGAGCGAAATCGGGCCAGGAGATTCTTGCTAAGCGAAGCGCGCTGTTCCATTTGCGTACGGCACTCCGCAAGGGTCGCTCGGTTGGCCTTCTGGCTGACCAGCATGCTGGGCTGAAGGGCATTGATGTCCCGTTTTTCGGAAAACCCGCCAGTACAACGACGGGTCCGGCGTCTTTGGCCGTCACTTTCGGTCGTCCAATTATGTTAGTTAGCTGCATCCGGCGTGTCGCTGGTCGAAAATACGAGGTACTTTTGGGGGGGCCAATTTATCCAGATATTGAAGCGGATTCGATGAAGGAGATCGAGCGACTCACTACGCTTATAAACCAAGAGATCGAAAACCACATTCGCCAATGCCCGGACCAATATCTCTGGCTGCACGATCGTTGGAAGCTGACCAAGCTCTGGGGCCGCTCGGAGTCATTCCTTACTGAAAAAAAAGAAAAGGAAAGCAAATGGGAAGGCTAGGTGGAGGTTTTCTTTGATTTCTCAAGATTGTTGAAGAAGCTTTCGCCCATGTGTTCCAGCTTGGATTCGAGTTTTTCGGTGCAATCGCATTCGCCGCAAGAGGGATAGCCCTCGCATTTTTCGAGGGTTGTCGTAAATCGGATGTCGATATCCTCGAAAAACTCTTTCCAATAGGGAAGCTCCTCAAGGAGCTCGCCGCCCGGGCCAAAGGCTTCGCGACAATAGCAGACCTCGATCCATCGCACTTGGTCGCTTTCGAGAAAGCGTGCGGCACGCATGCATTTTTCGTAAGTGGGATAGGCAATCGAACCGCGTCCGAGAGAGCCGGATTCAATCGCCTCAAGTAGCGCCGTCTCTTTTCCCGATTTTACGTATGCCCGGACCAAATAGCGCATGGAAGGGTCTCCAAATCGGAAGTCAGTTTATTCTGGCAACGCATTCTAACATAGGTAAAACTGGGGCTGACGAAGGGGGTATGCCGTTGGATATAAATCGAATCAGGCAAAAAGTTGAGTCTTTTCGCAGCGATGCGAGCATGGAGAGATACTTGAGCGGGGCAGGGCTCAAAAACCAAGTTGATATGGCCGCCGTATTCAAGCGGAATGCCGGACTCTTTAGTCTCAACTCTATTGAACTTGTCGGCTCAATGCTGGCCGTATCAGAAAATGAATCCAGCGCTAATTTGGATAAGCAGCGGAGGCTATGTCAGCTTCAGGAGTTTCTAACAGTGGGATACATCCGTGAGGCCCTTAAGGAAGCTACCGATGCGGCTGTTAATTTTGAGATGGGGGCTTGGATTCAGGTGCCCGGAGATGGAAAAATTTCTTATCGGCAGAGCTTGGCTGCCCTCCTTAACGAGGCAGACCGAGAGCGTCGAGCTGATTTGGAAGCGGCACGAATGGAAATCCTTGCCCGAAAGAACGAATTTCTTGTTCCCATACACGTGCAAACCCACGAAATGGCAAACAGGGTCGGATTTGCCGACTATCTAGGAATGATGGGGCAGTTGAAGGAATTTCCTCTTGCGCCTGTTCGGGATGAAATGCGGGCCTTTCTGACGAAATCCAGTGGGCTCTATGAAGAAAAACTGTCCGAAGCGCTGGAGTCAGGGTTAGGGATTCCCCTGGCCAATGCGCAAAGACACGATCTCCTGCGCCTCTTCCGAGGGGAAAAGTACGATGCACTATTCCCGGCAGAGCGTATGGTCTCAACAGCCCGTAAATTCTGCGCATCCATGGGTCTCGAGATGGAGGCAGGGGGCAGGGTGCGCCTTGATTTGGGAGCGCGCGCCCAAAAGAGCCCACGCGCTTTTTGTTCAACGGTCCAGGTTCCGGATGAGGTTTATCTGGTTATTTTCCCGCGCGGGGGACATGACGACTACCGTGCGTTCCTGCACGAATTGGGACATGCCCTCCATTATGCGGGAGTGGAACCTGGCGCATCCGTGGAGGCGAAGCGGCTTGGGGACAATTCGGTGACCGAAGGGTTTGCCATGCTCTTCGGTCATCTTTTGCTCAATCCGCTCTGGCTAGCTGACCAATTGGGCGGGAGTGGGGAGGATTACGCCGAGTTCCTAAGGGCCCACGCTCTCTTCGAACTCTTTATGCTCCGGCGTTATGCTGCAAAGATTTGCTACGAGTTCGGGCTGCATAAAAATGCCTCTTTGGAAGGGGAGCCCGCTCGCTACGCCCACACTCTGAGCGAGGCCACGCTGGCAGCTACCCCCGAGGAAAGTTTTCTCGATGACGTGGACCCGTTTTTCTACTGCGCCAACTATCTCCGGGCCTGGATGCTTCAGGCGCAGATAGCCAAACGCCTCCGGGGGCTCTTCGGCGTCAAATGGTGGTGCTCCAAAGAGAGTGGGAATTTCCTTACCGATCTTTGGCGAGCGGGGCAGGCTAAAAACGGAGATGATCTCTCACGCCATCTGGGTTTCGAGTGCCTTAGCTCAAATCCACTAGTTAAGGAAGTCGATGGGTTGCTCCGGGCCTGAGAGTCCCATTTTTTGATAGGATGTCCGCCGGAGAGCCCGAATCATTCGTTTCGATCTGTCCAGCTGTTTCAAAGGAGGCGCATCATGTCCGATCTTTCAGTCAATTTTTCCCCCCTGAGCCCGCTAGGATTTTTAGAGCGCAATAGCTGGGTTTATAAGGATAAGGAAGCAGTAGCCTATGGGGCGCGCCGCTATACCTACGGGGAGTTTGCCGGCCGGATCCAGGCCTGTGCGGGTGCCCTAAAGGCAGCGGGGGTGAGACCGGGAGACCGGGTTGCATTCCTCTCACCCAACATTCCGCCCATGCTTGAGGCACATTTCGCGGTTCCCCTGGTCGGGGCCGTTTTAGTGGCCATTAACATCCGCCTTTCGCCAGGCGAAATCGCTTACATTTGCGAGCACTCGGGGGCTAAGGTGCTCGTCGCTGACGCCGAGTGGGGCGCACCGCTGGCTACCCATTCCGAAAAGTTTAGGGGGATCGAAAAATTCGTAAATATTCTCGATGATGAGTTCGGAATCGGGCCTAGTGATGCCGCCTTTGATGGCCCCGGTTATGAGGAGTTCATTGCCTCGGCAAAGAGCGAGAACCTGCCTTGGAAAACCGGGGACGAGCTCTCACCTATTTCGATCAACTACACCAGCGGAACAACGGGTCGTCCTAAGGGGGTGGTCTACACTCACAGGGGGGCCTACCTGAACGCTCTAGGTGAAATTTTGGAGGTGGGTGGTTCTGTCTACATGAACTATCTTTGGACGCTACCGATGTTTCATTGCAACGGCTGGTGTTATACCTGGGGAGTAACTGCTGTTGGGGGGCGGCACGTCTGCCTTCGTGCCAACCAGCCAGCTGAAATTTTCCGACTTATTCGAGAGGAAAAGATTTCTCATTTTTGCGCAGCGCCTACCGTTCTTATTGGTCTAGCGAACGATCCAGCGTCGAAAGTGGGACCCTTTCCCCAGCCGGTCACCATCATGACGGCGGGTGCTCCGCCCTCACCGACCATCATTTCGGCCATGGAAGAGGAGCTCGGGGCCACGGTCGTCCACGGCTACGGTCTCACCGAGACTTACGGCCCCCATACCGTATGCGCCTGGCATCCCGAATGGGACGATTTGCCCGCAGATGAGCAGGCCCGCCTTAAGGCCCGCCAAGGTGTTCCCTTCGTGATGACCGGTGAGTGTGAGGTGAAGAACAAGGACTTGGCCGGGATGCCTTGGGATGGGAAAACCCAAGGCGAAGTTATGATGCGCGGAAACAATGTGATGTCTGCCTACTTTGAAAACCCTGAAGCTACTCGGGAAGCCTTTGAGGGAGGCTGGTTCCACAGCGGGGATATCGCTGTCACGCATGTGGATGGCTACATAGATCTCCAAGATCGGGCAAAAGACATCATCATTTCAGGGGGCGAAAATATCTCCACCATCGAGGTTGAAAAGGCCATCGCCTCGCACGAGGCTGTTCTCGAGGTAGCTGTGGTTGCCGTGCCGGACGAAAAGTGGGGAGAAGTTCCCAAGGCTTTCGTGGTTAAAAAACAAGGTGTGGCTGTGAGCGAGGAAGATCTTATCGAATACGTGAAGAGCCAAATTGCGCGTTTTAAGGCTCCTAAATATGTCGAGTTCGGTGACCTACCCAAGACTGCTACCGGAAAAATTCAAAAATTTAGGCTTCGAGAGAAAGAATGGGGCGGCAGGGAAAAACGGGTAAATTAATCCCTCTAATGGAAAAATCTTGTCTAGTGCTGCTTTCCTCTTTAGGTCCCCTCAACAAGGATCAGGGTAGAGTCTGCCGTAGCCAGGCGGATGGATTTAATGGCGGCATAATCAGGCGAATTATACCATTTGCGCGCGTCCTCGATACAAGGAAACTCGAGGATGATGGTTCTTGGGTAGGGACACTCGCCTTCGAGAATATCCATGTTGCCTCCCCGGACTAGAAATCGGCCTCCGAATTTTTCAACGAGTTCTGTGTTTTTCTTGACGTACTCCTCGTATGGTTTGGGATCGGTAACCTTAATCTGGGCGATGACAAAACTAGGCATGTTCGCCTCCCCTGTGTTTCAGTCAAATTGTCGATGGGCGAAAATTCTATAAAGAGGAACCTTACGCATTTGAAGCGGCCCCGGCAAATTTTTATCCTAGTGGAATGCCCCATATTACCTACGGTCTATTTGGCGCAGGAGAAGAGGTATAGTCTTTTCCCTGCTGGACGGATTGTCCACGGCAGAAGATACTTTTTTTTTAGTCGCCTAGTCTCCCCTTTTTTTCTTACATTCCGGTCTGGATGGGCTGCTGGAATTTATTCGAGAAGGAGAAATTTATGTCTGAGATGTCGGGTGCGCGGTATTTGTGCGAATTTTTGACGGCCTACAAGGTTGATGCGTTTTTTTTTATGCCCTCGGTCCTAAGCCACACGCTCGCGGTGATGGATGACTATCCCATTCGCCGGATCATGACTCACGGCGAAAAAGCTGCAGCCTACATGGCCGACGGCTACGCACGCGCCACGGGAAAGCCGGGGGTCTGTGGAGCCCAGACTATTGGAGCCTCTAACCTCGCTGCCGGGCTCCGAGACGCATATATGTCTCACAGTCCAGTTATCTCCCTCATCGGTGGGCGTTTCGCTGGGCAAAAGTACCGATTCCCTTACCAGGAGATCGACGATTTTCCCATGTTCGAGCCCACAACCAAGGCGAATTACCAGGTGGATGAGGCTGGTCGCATCCCCGACCTCATGCGGCAAGCCTTCCGCGAAGCGACCTCGGGCAACCCGGGCCCTGTTAATCTGCAGTTCTACGGGAATCATGCTGAGATTGAGCGCGACGTGATCGATCATGAGGTCATCGTTGAGGGGCGCCACATTCAAATTCCGGCATACCGCCCCCGGCCTGATGCGGCCGATGTCGAGCTTACTGCCAAGCGGCTGCAGGCGGCCCTGCGTCCAGTGATCGTGGCTGGCGGTGGGGTGCGGAACTCAGGTGCTGGAGCCGAGCTCATTACCTTGGCCGAGAAACTTCAAATACCGGTCGCGAAATCCACTGGAGCGCTTGCCCTCATCCCCGACGATCATCCACTCCATTTCGGGGTGCCGGGCACATATTCTCGTAGTTGCTCGAATGAGGTGATGCTCCAGGCCGACCTGGTCCTATTTGTGGGCTCCGAGACTGGGGGGCAGCTAACGCATTTTTGGAGGCTTCCAAAAACCAACACCGAGGTCATCCAAATCGGCATCGACCCGGTTGATTTGGGGCGCAACTACCCGAATTCGATA
>Ga0315336_1002709_pt1 | contig 26025 bp, 19 predicted proteins | sample ASW5metaG_FD_204512 | JGI IMG/M metagenome (GOLD analysis project Ga0315336, IMG submission 204512) | Ammonia-oxidizing marine archaeal communities from Monterey Bay, California, United States - ASW #5 | ecosystem: Environmental > Aquatic > Marine > Intertidal zone | place: USA: California... | reverse complement strand
GCCGTGTCAAACAGGTGACTATTCCGGACCTTGCTCGCAGATTCGCTAGCAGGCTCATTCCCGGTTTCAGAATCATTGTTCGTGCTGACAACCTGATCGGCACAGCCGCTCGCGATCATCATCACAAGAGTGGCGAGCGCAATAACCCGGCCCGCCTTGAGGGTAAATACAGACATTGAGATTACCTATTGTCTGGTGGTGTTGTAAGTCCCTTGCATTCCACAAAACGGAGGAGCTCTTGGATTGCAGGGAACCGTGCTCCTCGGGTATCGGCGAGTCGGATTTCCGACTTAAGCGCCCAAAACTTGCATTTCGGGTACATCGATGGCCCTTTTTCTTATAAAGGGTCCATTTGAGGCTTCGTGTAACAGAAAAGGGCCGCCCGACGATGTCGGGCGGCCCTTCAGCAATTACGTAGAACTGCTTATTTACTGGAATCCGTTACCAGGATTTCCCGAGCTGTAAGTTTCAGGGCATCTTTCGTTGTGGAATCATCTGAATCAGTTTCGCGGGCCTCAGCTTCTTTGCTCTGCAGGTCATCACCGGAGGTGTAGCTCGATTCTTTTTCTCGCGTAGTTTGAACCAGTTGACGAGCGACCGGCTTGTCGTTGGAGAAGTCCATCTGCGAAATCATTGCCTTTAATCGTTTCAGAGAGGCTGAATTGTAGACGATCGTAGCGTCGTCTGACATTTCGAACTGCATTGGGACGGATTCAGAACTTTCGTTCGAATTGGTTTTGGCACACTCGCCATTGTTCGCCCAAAAGGTATCGCCATACCAACTCTCGTCCTTACTTTTCTTGCTCTTCTTACTCGACTTGTCGCTCTTCTTACTCGACTTGTCGCTCTTCTTGCTCGATTTGTCGCTCTTTTTGCTCGATTTGTCGCTCTTTTTGCTCGACTTGTCGCTCTTTCCTTTCCGCTGGCGATTTCCCCACTTGTTTTCTCTTTCAGTAGCGTCTGTATAAGAATCGTTGTCGTCCTCGCTGACGCACATATTGTCTGATCCAGAGTAGTCTTTCCCGCTGGAACTCACCCATGAGGTAGCATCTTCACGCGGCGCTGCATCCTCGCATGAATTGTCAGCTCCGCTTTTGGCGTGATGATATACAGTGACCTCATAAATCAATTTTGACCCATCGGAAATACGAATGGACAATGCCCCGTTCCTAGTTTCCGTGTCATCCTGCGAATCACTCGGTTTACTTGGTGCCAGTGCGCACAGTGTTGAAAACGTGTAGGTGAAAGAATTGATGTCTTTCGGGTCTACCGTGAGCGAAAGAGGTGTGGTGGCATTCCCCGCATAGGTCGTTGAACCAACCTTCAATTCATACGTCCCGTCCGTACTACTCGAATTGATTGTCTCAATCTCAACTTCGGAAGCCGAAATGGAGCCCATTACGTCTGACCAACAAAGTCCTCCTTTCTTGCAACCAGCACTCATCAGGTCAATGCCCTTCGTATCGAATTTGTCGTCGTACTGATGCTGGTGATAAATTTCCTTGGAGCTCGGACCACCATCAAATACATCGACGTCGAAATGCCCTCCGAGAAGACCCCGGTCTGACTCATCAAGCGATTCCGCTGGAGGCACGCTGTCGGTTCCGTCAATGACCACACCGCCATCTATTCGGGAATCGTCCTCCATCTTAAAAGAAGACTCAGATCCAGCGACGTACACGATTCCGTTCCAGGTTGCATCATCCTCCATGGAGAAATCGCCTTCCACCCAAAGCGCTCCGTATCCCGCAAATTCGTCGGTCAACCTCACGTTGCCTCTCACGACCAAAACCTTGGGATATATAGAGCTTCCCACCGCATCATCAGTTCCTAGAACTTGGTCACCTGTGACACTAATTCGATGGGATCCTGTAAAGTCCAAAATCGCTGAACGAAGGTTGGCCAGTTCGATATATGGATCTCCATTAACGACATCCGACTCTCCACCCATTCCTAAAACCTGGTCGACGTCTGCGTCGCCCATAAACGCGTTATAGGTGGTAGATTCGGTCGTTAGAAGTCCGTGAACATTCGTTCCTGAACTCGCGCCATCCATTCCTGAAATCTGATACGAATTTGCGAGAGTTACGCTGGAAATCTCGGCTGTGATAGTCAGCGCATCTAAAACGGCTACCGCACTCCTGCTGACGCTTCCTATAATTTCGTATTCGTGATTCCCGTATTTCCCTACAGCAATGATGGTAATCGATCCATCTTCAGCCTCGGCTGCTCCGATATCATACGTCGCCTTTCCGTAGGACAGATCTGAGTACGCGGCCCGGTATGAGTCAAAATTCCTCTTGACCTTTCCTACGACAATATTGTACGCGCTCGTCGCCGTTTCGCGCGCTAGCAGCTCTTCTTGATAGTCTGCTTCAGTTTTTGCGGATTCAAGGGCATTCTCGTCGCCAGACATATACATTGCCGACAGCGAAAGCGAAGATGCCATTACAAAAATCAGTACTCCTTTACCCATCGGTCCAGCCCTGGAGAGGATTAGTGTTTCTACTTACTATTATTGAGAATCGGCAGCGCAACCAGCGATCTTAAGTCTTGTGGACTCGACTTCCCAAACTTCGCTGAGGTCATGAATCCAGATTCGGAGGAGCGATTGTAATTCCCCAATAACTCCTGAACATATCCATGTCGTCTGCATCGCCGTACGGATAGACATTCACGGCTCTAATTCGAAGCAAACGAGCGGCACCGATACCACTGGTCTCATTTCCAGCGGAATTGAGCATTGTGACGGTGAACGATTCGAGAGTCGAAGCCCCCCCTCCTGCTGCGTCTCCGTCTTCAAATCGGTTGAGCTGATACAATTGAATTGATTCGCCGTCAATCTCGACTTCTTCGGTTTCCGTCAAGGTGTACGAAACAAGCATGTCAACTTCAGACTCATCTTCACGCCAAAACGAAAACAGAGTCGTTTGCCCATCACCATTGGTATCAATTTCTTCGATCGTATCAGAGGTCCCATCACCGATCAGCAATAAATCATCTTCGAGGTAATCGGCCAGGTTTAGTGTCTGGACTTTGGCCGCGTAGGCCACCGTTTCTTCAATAGCGGCGCGCTGGGCGCTTAAATTGGTGCTCAGGACCATGAGCAGCACAGCCCCTGAGACGAGAATCGAGGATACATGATCGAGAAGAAATTGCATGTTATTCGGCGATTATGCGGGTATGTGTCACGAGTGTAACCGAATACCTTTCCTGGGTACCAGCAACAGATACTTCCTTCTGATTGGTTTCCGTCTCTGACGGTTCACCATCATCATCCACATAGCCGACCGCGATTGTCAAGACAAAATCCACGTCTCCGCTGGAAACCGAATATGATCTCGTCAGCTGCTGGCCATCCCAATCTTCCAGATCATCATAATCCGTGGTCAGGTCGATGAGCTCGATCTGCTCGAGCACCAGTGCGTTCGCCATCAACTCGTATTCCGCCCGATACGCTTCGTCATAAGACTGAATCTGGGCCGTAAGCTGATTAATCGCCGCGAGAGCGGCGATCGTCATAGCTAAAAATGCCAGCATGGTCTGTGACATCGAAATACCAATGTGGTTACTAAATACTTGTCTTCGGTGTCAGTATCGGCGCTTCCGTGGGGCCCATTAAGAAAAGAGACAGGAAGTTTTCAAAAGAGTTTAAATCCGGCATGCAAATGGTCGATTCAGAGAGTAACCGATTGACTCCGGTGAACAAACCAAAAAGTGAGCCATTACGGGACCGAACTCAGCATTTGAGGGGGTGCTCTGCTCGGTCCCGGCTCACCCGGTTTTGTCCGGCTCCTATCCTCCCGCTATGTGGAAATCTCAGTTCTGTACTGAATTAGTCATTGGTATTTCGTAGGCTTCATCACTTCTTTCGCCTACACCCCACGCCTTGATGCGCTTTTTATCCCAGTTAGCAATCGCCCTCCTCGTCTTCTCTTGCGCTCCAACTTTGGCTGAAGCCCAGGCTCCTCCTTCTTCAGATTCCAGGATGTATGACATCATTGAAGCTGCCTCCGCTGAACGTGTCGAATCTGATATCCGGACTTTGGCCGGTTTTGGGACCAGAAACACGTTTTCTGATACCACCTCTTCTACGCGAGGCATCGGGGCAGCACGTAGGTGGATCAAGTCAGAATTTGAAGATATCTCCGCAACGTGTGGTGGGTGCCTGGAGGTATTCTATCAGCGAAACCTAATCGAGGAAGGCTCGAGTTCCAGAGCCTCGCGAGATGTATGGGTGGTAAATGTTCTTGCGGTGCAACGTGGTACCAGGTATCCCGATCGATTCGTGATAATGTCAGGAGACATCGATTCACGAGCTTCGAACGGCTCTGATGGGGAAACAGACGCTCCTGGTGCGAACGATAACGCCTCTGGTATGGCCGGAGCCATTGAGGCTGCTCGCATTCTTTCTCAATACGAGTTTCCCACAAGCATCATATACACCGGCCTTTCAGGTGAAGAGCAGGGGTTGTGGGGCGGTCAGCACATGGCTTCTGTGGCTGTTGAAGAAGGATGGGACATAGTCGGAGTTTTGAATAACGACATGATTGGCAATATTGAAGGAGTGGACGGCGTGATCGACAATTCCTCATTTAGGGTGTTTTCTGAGCCCACGCCAGTCACAGAATCGGATCAAGCCAGGTCGCGACGGCGATATGAAGGAGGCGAAGTCGACGGTGTTTCTCGACAGCTCGCCAGGTACGTAGAAAGAATGACGACAAAATATTTCACGAACCTGACTGCCAAAATGATCTATCGACTCGATCGTTTTGGACGGGGTGGGCATCACCGACCATTCAACGATGCAGGCTTCCCAGGCATCCGCATCATGGAAACGCACGAAAATTATATCCGCCAGCATCAGGATATTCGCGTCGAAGACGGCATTCACTACGGAGATGTTATCGAAGGAGTCAACTTCGAATACGCGGCACGAATGACGGCAGTGAATGCCATAAACCTGGCAGGTCTAGCCTGGGCCCCACCTGAACCAGAAGCAGTCCGAATTGCCGGAGCTGTAAGGCCTTCGACCAGCCTGGAGTGGGATGCTGTGAAGGACCCAGACCTTGCGGGATACAAGATATACTGGCGCGACACGACCGCGCCCCAGTGGCAATATTCAAGATTCGTCGGAATGGAGACATCCTTCACGTTGGAAGGAATGGTCATCGACAATTATCTATTTGGCGTCGCATCCGTTGGGTCAGATGGCAACGAAAGTGTTGTTGTTTTCCCGTCCGGTCGGATCAGACGGTAGAGCTAGATTGCCTTGACTACGATCATCGTTAGATCGTCCGAAAGCACGGGTGCGTGATCAGTGAACTCCTTGATTGCCTGATGAACACCGTCAAGAATTTCGGCGGCAGACAGATTTCTTAGTTCTACGAGGAGCGGTTCGAGGCGCTCCTCACCCCACTCTTCCTCTTCGGGACTCATGGCTTCGGTCACTCCATCGGTAAAAATAGAGAGTACGTCTCCCTTGTTTAACGTAACCGTTCCGCTCTCGTAAGCCATCCCTGCCATCACTCCCAGCAGGAGTCCGCCTTCTTCGAGAAGTTCAAACGTTCCGTCGGCGCGAACGAGCGTTGCTGGATTGTGCCCCGCATTGACATAATTAAATGAACGGTCCCTTCGGTCATATATCCCGTGGAAATAGGTGATGAACTTGTCATACCCCGTATTCTCAGTGATGACCCGATTCATGTGAGCCGTCCCCTCCTCTATTGAGACATCGAGCGGTACGAGCACTCTCAAGCACGCCTGCAAGTTGGACATGAGCAGAGAAGCAGGCACTCCCTTTCCCGTCACATCTGCTACCGCGTAAAGAATGCGGTCTTCATCGAGTTTGATAGCATCGAAATAATCGCCGGCGACGTGTCGACTGGGCAAAGCAAGGCTTGCCGTTTCGAGCCCCTCGAATTGAGGAAGATCCGATGGCTGAAGCCGTTCCTGAATCTCTCTGGCCAGACGCATTTCTTCTTCGAGACGTTCTTTTTCGATCTGTTCGTCTACGAGGTAGGAGTTCTGAAGAGAGACAAAAGCCAGATTCCCCAGGGCGTATAGGAAATCAATCTCATCTGGCTGGTATTCTTTTCCGGTCATTTTCGGACCCAGACACATCACCGCACCAGTTTCTCCCTTGTGCCGGATGGGCAGGATCACGAAAAAGCCTGCCTCCTTCAAGACTTTGTCTCCTTCCGACAGATCGTCGCCTTCTAGTAGCTTGAGTTCTTTGGTTTCACAAACAGAATCAACTACGATGGAGGTGAGCTCGTCTTTTCGAATTCCTTTGTGCGTGACGATGTGTACCCCAGGTTCGCCGTCAGAGTCTTTCGAGACGTCCCTGATCATGAAGATGTGCTTCGTGACCGTTAATTGTCCCATCAGTGCGAATGTCAACAACTTAACCAGGCTCGAGCGATCAACGGTTGAGTTGAATTCTTGAGACAGATCAAAAAGCGTGTTTAGCTGCTGCACTTTTGCATCCAGATCATGGTTTGCGAGCTTCAGCTCTTCCACCATGAGTGAGTTATGAACAGCCGCTGAGGACATGTTCACCAGCGAAGCCATGAATTCGAGTTCTTGTTCCTGAAATTCCTGACCGGTAAACTTTCCACCTAACCCAATTAAACCAATTTCTCGATGACCGAACGCGACGGGAAATACCAGCTTAAGTCCCAACTTCTTCAATTCCGGTGGAACGGTCTCATCCCGCATCGTCTTTTCCAAATCCAGATCTGTTAACGCCAGGTAGTCCTCCTTACTCAGGTCAGATATACCCATCGCCGCTGCCACTGTGTAGGCCGATTTCAACGGATCGAAAAGAAGCGCCGTGCCTTTGGTTACCAGAAGCTTGCCCATTGCTGTTCTGAGCAAATTGCTCAGAACAAACTCGAGATCCAGCGAAGAACTCAGAAGCTGGCTGGTTTCAAAGATCGCCCGCAGGTCGAACCGGTCAGTTTTCTGTTGATCTATTTGTGATTCAGGCATGCGTATTCAGTTGTGGGAGACAGCCGGGAATGAGAGGTCTAAATTACGTGGTCGGCATATAATAGAAATAAAACTGCTCATGATCCGCCACGCTTCGACGGATTCGATTGGATAATCACTCGTCCAGGTGAATCACCTCAGCCTGTACTGCGCGACCTTCTGCGATGTGCAATCGAACAAGTGTCTTGTGTTGCTGAAACCCTTGCCGCCCCGCCGCACCGGGGTTAATGTATAGCGAGCTTTTCAGCTTTGGAATCTTTTCGATCTGCAGAATATGGCTGTGACCACAAATAAAAATATCGGGTGGATCATCTGCCAGGAGATCGCCTACGCCTCTTTGCCAGCGACCTGGTTTGCCCGCGATGTGTGTCATCCAGAATTTCATTCCTCCGAAAATGAACTTATTGTGTTCTGGATACTCCCTCCTCAAGTCCCAACCGTCTATGTTACCCCAAACGGCGCGAACTGGAGCAATCGCCTTTAGCGCGTCTATGATGTCTGTATCGCCGATGTCTCCCGCGTGAAGAATTAGATCAACATCTTGCAGATAGTGAACTAGATTCGGGTGAAAGTATCCATGGGTGTCAGACAGAATGCCGATCACCTTCGTTGTGGGCTCATTCATTCCTTACCGCAGCATCAGACGAATACCGACCTTCGCTCTGGAACGAGGCCAATCACCATCCGGACTCGCCCACTGCCGGAAAGGAAGACTCAGATAGGGGGCGAATTGATAACCCGGACGTTCGATCTGGAGTCCTGAACGAATCCAGAGTACCCCACCTTTGTAATCTGTCGCTGTTCTTGTGTCTCCTTCCTGCTCTTCAAGGACTTTCCACTCGACCAGATCGTAATCGCCACCTTCGCCTATCAACGCGAAAAACAGATTACTGCCTGCGGGGTCAAATATGATGTTATAACTCCAGTTAAGGTGCATTTCCCAACCCTGAGTTCTTCCCCTTATAACTTCGTTTGACGCTCCGGGCGCCGAAACGATAGGGTCACCTGCGGTGACGGGAGGCGTGACAATGGGGACCAGCTCCTGAAACCCGATCTGAACGCGTCTCATTCCAATTCCGAAGTCCTGGCTGACCGTTGGGGACATCATGGCTGAGTACAGGAACCCCAAATCAGCCTGCGGGAAACCACTTCGGCCGTTGGACGAGGGGTCGATTGCGAACCGAAGCGCGTAATCCATCCCTTCCTGACGTTTGTAATATTTGAGTGCAACCCAGCTCAGATCTAAGGACCGGCCCGAACCGCTGCCGGTGGCATCCACAAAAAAACCGAGATCCATATTCTGAGCCAGCCGGTAATCGAAGCGCATGTTTACGCCAAGAGAATGAACACCCACGTTTGAAACCGGGACCTGATCTGACTGAAAAAGGCCAGGTGGCCGGTACGATAATTCTGCCGTAACCGCGTAGGTATCAAAAAAACTCCTGATGGCGCTCTCACCCTGATAAAACGGATCGAAGGTCTGGACTGGTCTCTGAGCGAGTGCTGAAGAAGAAAAGATCGTAGCTATGCACAAAAGCAGGAGACTGCTAAGCAAATCCGAAAAATACAGTTTGTGGATTTTGGTCGTCATAAAGCGTCTCTTGTTTGACGCAAATCTATTCCGATGGTTCATATCTCAAAGCTGTCGCCCGGCGAAAGAACTACGGTTTCGTATCCCGACTCCCTCATCATTTCCTTCCATTCTTCCGTGCTCACTTCGATAAGAGGGAATGTGTTGTAATGAACGGGCATGACGCGAGCTGCTTTCAGCATCGAAGCTGCTCTCAATGAGCCGACTGGGCCCATTGTAAAGCAATCTCCGATCGGAAGTACGGCTAAATCAAGGTCATAATCTTCCCCTATCCACTGCATTTCTGAAAAAGGATCAGTATCTCCTGCAGCGTACACACACTTTCCGGCCGACTCGATAACAAATCCACCTGGATTCCCTCCGTAGGAACCATCCGGAAAAGAAGAAGAATGACTGGCCTTGGTCTGGGTGACTCTTCCCCAGGGAAAGTCCCAACCTCCGCCGAAGTTCAGGGGCTGGACGTTTTCATAGCCATGGTGGGCAGTCAAGTACTGTGTAATCTCGTAGTTCGACACAACAACAGCGCCCGAATTCTGCGCAATCTCGGGTGTGTCTCCCCAGTGGTCTCCATGTGCATGCGTCACCAGGATGGCGTCCGGACTTAAATCTGACACCGTAACGACTCCTTCTGCCATTGGATTGCCAGAAATAAACGGGTCAATCAGGATCGTAGCATCCGCCGTTTCGAGCTGGTAGGTGGAGTGTCCAAAATACGTGAGCTTCATCTACCTACTTCATTAACATCATCTGGTGAGTCTGGATACCAGAACCCGATTCCATGCGAACAAAGTACGTGCCACTCGGAAGAGCGTCAGCACTAAACGACACGTCGTATTCGCCGGGCGCATGGGTACCATCAATCAAGGAGCGTATCATTTGCCCCGAAAGGTCCCATACAGAAATTCTAACGTACTGAGTCTCTTGCACACTAAACGAAATCGTCGTTGTAGGATTAAACGGGTTTGGAAAATTCCCGTCCAACGTCGCGCTCCTGTCCATTGTGTCCTCCCCGAGCCCGGCCTTTAAGGGCGAAGAAGGTTTTCCGGCACCATCTGAATAAATTGGCATTACCCTATAAAAAACCACTCCGGGTGGATTGGAGAAATCCATGTATTCATAGCTAGTCGCGAGGCCATTTGAAGTAGCGCTCAGTCTGGAAATTTCGTCATAAACAACGCCGTCCGAGGATCGCTGGACTATAAATTCCTGAACTTCGTGATCTTCACTTTTAAATGTCAGCCTTACTCCAAGCGGCTCAGCATCTATACGAAGTTCTTTGGGCGCAGTCCTGAAAGTCAACTCAGAAGGTACGAGTAGTACTCCACCATCGAGGAGCATCCGTTCTTCGGAGTCAAACCCATAAGAAAATTCATTATTCGGCTCCGACTTGACCTGAATTTCCTGTGCTTCCAGCAGCTGGGCTACCGACAATTGCTCCCCGACAAACCGAATTTCATCCAACAAACCGTCATATCCTGCGAGAGGTAATTCATTGTCCTCTGCGTCCGGTCGCTGACCAAGTCTCAATTCGGCTGTCGGGCTGGAGGCAACAACTCCCGACAGATAAAGGGAATCAACTCTCGATCCGTCGATGGAAAAATGCATCCATCCACTTTCGGGCTCATTTGTCACTGCCGCGAAATGCCAGTTTCCATCGGCAATTGGCAAAGCGCTTCTCATTGAAACATGGCTCCCATCCTCCCCTCTGAAAAACTCCAGAAAACCCGCTTCATTTACGATAAGCTCCAGCGCGTAATCATCATTTTGACTTCCAGTCCATGATGACATTACAATTTGATTGAGTCCGCTAGTTCTCATCCAGAAAGCAAGTGTGTAGGGGCCGGAGGTGTTCAAGGGAAACTCGCCGTTAAGTGTAAGGCGAGGCGTGTCTTGAGAGTCGCCGACAAACTTGGCAACCAGGTTTGAAGCCCGAGTTGGGCTAGATCTGACAGACAACTCCGTTCGATTTTTGAGATCTTCCCGCGGAGCGACAAGTGCTCCATCGACAAAGATTGGAGTAGTCGTCAGATGAACATTACCGATGAGCTGCGATGATTTCACCTGAAGGAGAAGACGATCTTCAGGCATGAAAGTCGTTGGCGAAATCACCAGCGCTCGTGGATCATCTTCAGAAGGTGGGCTGAAATCTATGTAGGAAGCGCGCCCACGTTCAGAAAGATGAATGGCTTCCAAAATATCCCAGCCATCTGGTAGTTCGACGTACAAACCGATCGCGGCATCTGCCCCATCTAGAGTCAGATACAGATTAAATACGTCGGCCTGATAGATTCCGTCAGGTATCGACACAACTCGAAACTGAGCAGCTGCACCTTGAGGAAGTGCACTGGCCGAAAACATAGCTATCACGACCGTGAGCTTAGCCCACTGTCTGAAAAATGAAGACATACGGTTACGGGGAGTATGCAGTATTCGACGCAAATAGGTGGTGAGATCACGACGAACACGGCAAAATCTACCTGCTTCGGAGCTTTCAGTCAAGCCGGAGATAGTCCACGAAATTTGAAATGCTTGTTGCAATCCTGATTGTGCTTCAGGAACGCTCTGGAAGGCCGTTCTATTGTATGAATTCGAATGTGTGAATTCGAGGGTGGAATTCACAAAAGAAAGCGAGCTACTGGGGTAAGCGCACCAACGAAGCGTCCCCAACATCCTATTAGTTCATCAAGACCGCGGGAATGCACACAACACGTTGCAATACCGATGTAAGAACTCGATTTCCAAACTCAACGCGCATGCCGCAGCTTCCTACAAACTCCCGATTTATACACTTTCCGCCCCAGGTGCAGCCAGCTATCGATGTTATGGTCTCAGAACCCCTGTTCTGATCGAACCATCCTCCAGAGACTGCAAACATGCCATTTGCGAGAAAACGTGCTTTGTAGAGGGAATTACGAGTGTACAGCATGATCACATCGCCAGCCTTCAGGTCGGACCGTCGGACACCAACGGCACTCGAAGCATGCTCCGTTAGTGCAGAAAGGCTATGTGCTCTCGTATTCATTCTCTGTCTCTTTTCCGAGCCATATCTGCAGCCCGTTCTTCGTCAGTTATCGGCTCATCATCCAATTCCAGTAGCTTGCGGGCCATTCTCTCGGGATTTTCTGCCGCATGAGCGTCCCAAGCTTCACTAGTTACGATGGCTTCAAGGTGTTGGATGCGTTCAATTAGTTTTTCTTGAGATGAAATAAGGCTCTCAACGTTACCCGATTGGGCCTCAATCGTCTTCTGTACCTGGGAGGTACTCACCTCTATGTCTTCACGAGTGCCTTCTATGCCTTTTTTCATCGTGGCTAAGGACCAGATTAAGAACGGCAGCATGGTTGCGACCAGAACAGCACCAATGACGACAGCAAAGGCCATAATATCTCCAACTCCTACAAAATGAACGTGGCGGGCCGGCTCAGCCGGCCCGCCACGAAGTCTGCTTAAATATTAAGCAGAATCACTGCGAGCGAAAGTATCGCTTTTCTGACTTCAATGTCCACTCGGCTCAGCCGGGGTGTTCATTAATGCCAGCAGAATCATCTAGAGATCGATCTGACGCTTCTTGAGCATGAACAGACCTGATTCGATTCCGGTAACGAGAATCGTTCCGCTTTCAAAATAAGGATAGTTGCTCCACGTTCCGTTGAAACCAGCTTCGTTGTCTCCCTGTGGGTTGACATCGAAATAGCCTACTTCAACTGGATTGGACGGATCAGAAATATCCAGAACCCGAAGACCAGCACTGTAATTGGACTGGTACATGTAGTTTCCTTTCACATACAAGTTGTGATCAGAAGCAGCCGTAGTTCCCATCAATTCCTGAACCAGAACAGGATCGTCGAGGTCACGAACGTCGAAGATCAACGTACGAGTCCGACTCTGCTCACCACTGATCTCGTCCAATTCGTCATTGACGTAGAAGAATTCGTGGTCATCGGTAATCCAACCCTGATGAGTGTAGCCAGCGTTTGGATACTCAGCAGTTGAAAGTCCGATCGGATTATTTTTGTCAGTAACGTCTGAAATAGAAACAGCAGTTTCGTTTCCACCGAAGCAAATTTCTTTGCCACTGTGGTCTGTGTCAGGACCTGCATAGGTGATGCACTGAGCATCGTGCGAGTAGCCTGTGCCCGAGCGGCCTGTGCCTTCATGCCCGAAGCAACCTTCAAACGTTGGGTTGGTCGGCTCGTTGATGTCGATCATGTGTAGACCACCACCGCACGTTTCGCCACCGCTGTTCACGCCAACTGCGTATGCAAATCCGGTGCTCTCATTGATGACAATGTTATGAGCAGATCCGATTTCGCCATAATGTGCCGTTGCTTCGAAAGTCTGCGCTTCCGTTACATCGCGAAGCTGAGTCAGATCGAAGATCTGCATACCGTGCTGTCCAGCACCATCAGAGACGATGAACGCATGGTTGTCAAATACTTTGATGTCTCTCCATGCTGCAGCATTAGCGCCTTCCGTCATTGGAAGATCACCCAGGTATACCGGGTTTGAAGCGTCTGAAACATCAACGAAGGAAGTACCATCGGTACGGCCAGCAATTGCATATTCACGACCCGTGTCAGGGTCTGTCCAGCCCCATACATCGTTCATGCTGATTCCTTTTCCGCCACCAAGATCTCCCAGAGAGACGAATGAAAGCATATCAACATTTGAACAATCCCACAGTTCAGCTGATCCATCTTCGCAGTCGACAGCATCACCGGAGACAGAAGCGTAAAGCTCGACGTACTCGGTTTCAACCACGCCGGCAACATGCCAGCCATGGCCATCTTCCATTTCCATGATCGTTGCAGAGTCGTTTCCACCCTGACCAACTACAGCCACATTTCCATTTACTGAAAACGCCGTTGCTCCAGTTACTTCGCCATGAGCGAGCATGCTGGAAGACTCGATGTTTCCATCATGTCCCTGATACTGGAATACACCAGCTTGACTGGCCATCCACACATCGTCGCCAACAATCTTTACGACGTTACCCGAATTTGGGCTCTGTGGGGAAAACGGGAGAAATACTCCAGCAAATCCCCAGCTTCCACCATTGTTCTGATAAGCGACAGCGCCACCAATCATGCCACCGAGACCAGGTGCTCCGACAACGGCCATATCGCCATTCAAGTCGAGTCCCTGTCCAAATTGAGCATCATCAAGTAGACCTGGGAATTTTGCGAGAGCTGCGCCCTCTCCCCAACTGTCTGCATCAGCGTCGTATGTATAGGCATATACATCGCCCTGAGCAGGCGTTTCTTCCGTCTGTCCCGTGAACGGAGCAGCGACAAGAATATTATTGCCTGATGCTGCGACGGTAAGACCAAAGAATCCACCATCACCTTCGTTCGGGCTGTCCAGACGGGTATGAACCGACCAGTCAGAACGGTTGAAGACAATAGCAGCGCCTTTGCCATCGTTGGCACCGGCTGCGCCGATTACTACGAAATCATCAGTAATGCCGATTGAGCGGCCAAATGATTCGCCTTCTCCTACTGATTCCGGGTTGAGCCTAACGGACTCTACCCAGTTGCCGTCCGCGTCTCTTTCGAAAACGTAGGCGCCACCAGTAGAATTATCGATCAGCGTGCCACCGATAACGAGAATCTCGCCATCGGTTGCCAGTGCACGACCAAAGCGGTCATCAGCACCATCGTTGTCAGATCGGACGAGTTTAGCAGCTTCTGCCCACTCGCCATCATCATTTTTGCGGTATACATATACCGACGAATTTGTTGAATTTTGCCCGGACATACCGACAATGATGTCTGTATCTGTCTGAGCTAGAGCGCCGCCGAACGACTGTGCTTGAGCAGAAGTACTCATAGCAAACATCGCAACTGCGGCCAGGAAGGTCCAAAAAGTCTTCTTCATGGCTTGAATTGTGGTGAAGAAAAAAAGTCAAATGGGGGAGTTCTTTCGAACAGGTGGGAAGGAAATCCCACGCGTTTCACACGGACGGACGCAAAAAAGGTTACAGTCACTAATGCGTCCGGCGCATGTAGCCCAACCGTATGGCGATGGGCCTTGTTAGGTTCCCGATCGTTCGAACCCCTAACCTCTAGACAACGAATCTCCGACCAGAATATTGCACCTACATTATGCAAGAAGAAGAATCGTCCTTCATAAAATAGGTCTTGAAGTTTTCTGCCTTCGGATTCATACACCCGGCCAGATTTAACAATTCGACCTTTCGAAATTGAACAGGATGACTTTCACTCTGAAGTGAGATGTAACCAGAATCGAGCAGCTTCCCATCGATTTTAAATGCAGGATCAAATGGATCGACCGAGCCCCCACCAATCTGGGGTTGGGTGTATTCCAGTACTATTTGATCTTCCAAGCGGTGAGAAACCAGCGAGTCACCCAGAACTAATACCTCTGCGCGGACCCACTGATCGCCATGGTAGGTATTTGACGTTGAGCTTATGCAATGCCTGGTTTCAAACTGACCATTGTATACCACATTCGTACCAGGGGTACAAAGATTGGACGTCGTTCTATCGTCAGTACCATTCCCGCCGAGAAGTTGTACCTCGATCGAGATTGGAAAATTCTGCTCGACCACCATGCTCGAACCCGGCGGAGAGTGAACCATAATCCCGGAATTGCGAAACGCCCAACCCGGACCACCTTCCACCTGATCACCAATAAATCTGTATTCGACAGCTATGATATAGTGAGAGAAGGGCTCGTCGTAAAACAGGTGCCCAAAGTCTGCATCGAACCCCTCGTATTGGTCATAGGATACTGTTATGGCTCCATCCTCAACTCTGAACGTCTCCAGAGCATTGTCTCCGTACTCATACCCTTTGATCTTGGGTGTCCACCCGTCAAGGGTCTCCCCATCAAAGAGTTGAACCCAGTCATACACATCCGCCTCCGGCGACGGGGTATCGGTCGAGCAGGCTGCAAGCAAGGCTGAACACACCACAAGCGATATATACAATAGAAATCGATTCATGGTACTACAGGTATCTTTCGTTCAATACATTAATGTGATGTTGGCAGTGGCCGGCAAGTATCCAGAGTTGTGCTCGGACGGAAATTCCGGATCCACTTGCCGTTCCCGTGCGATCCATGACCTCCTTTGAAAAACTGGAGCCAAGTTCAATGGTCGCCGCACGGATCCCCGAGAATGCCGCGAGCATAGACGCTACAGATTGCTCAGAAAAGTCTACTCCGGCCATAAAATCGTTTTGATCCATCCCGGGAAGCTCCGTGGTGTCGCCTCTCGCAATGCGTAGCATTCGATAAGAGAAGATCCACTCGGTATCAATCATATGACCGAACACTTCCTTCACGGTCCATTTATCCGGAAGATAGCGGTGCTCCAGTCTTGAGAGTTCAAGCCCAGATACGAGAGTCGATAGCTCTTCGCGCTGGGCTTTCAAAAAGGAAATCACATCTCCCTCAGGCACGCTACTCACGTATCCTGAATAAAAGGGATTGTATTCGTTCTCGTCCGGTCGGACACTGAAATGAGACAAGTAGTTGGCGGAGTTTCGTTCGGAGTGGCAGGAATATAAATGTAAATGGGGAGGTCTGCTCCGCAGACCTCCCCACCTATTATCACACAATATGGAATTGATAACTACAATCTGCGATGGTCGGCTCGCCAATTTGTAACCGCCATTTTGATTTCTTTCTCACTCATATTCTCGTTTAAAGCCCGCTCAATAAGAGCTCCCCACTCATCATCTGATGCAAACCTTAAGCCTATAATTTGACGACCATCGAGACGTGAATCCAGAGGTTTACCCAATACTCTTTCGCTGCGAAGAGCCTCTTCTAGGAAGATCACTCGGTCTTGAGCACCCAGAGCGAAAATCCGGCTATAAAACGTTGCCAGCAGCAGACCGACATTGGTTGCCAGCATGAGCGCCGTGATGTACTGAAAATCAGTTCCCCATTGCTGAACCAAATGATAAATACATCCGACGATCGTTAACAAAATGAGACTTCCCAGGAAGAAGTGCCATGGCTTCACAAACTTCTGGTGATTGTCGTAATTCTGGGCTGACATTGATTTGTGCGGTTGGTGAGAATGGAGCGCTTAGATTGGTCAATAAGTTTGACTAATACAACCGTTTTGCAATTTCAAATGAAAGAAAATTGAGAATCGACGCAGTCAAGAAGGATTGAATCTTCCTTCGAGAAGAAAATGCAACGGCGTTTCCGGTTTATAACGCTCCTCTCTAAATTTCCAGCTGAGTTTGTACAGAGGGGCGTCGTCATTTACCAGGCGCTCCATCTTTTTCACGTCCAGTCGAGAAAGATGTCCCATATGGTGTATTAGGTGCGGACCATCGGCACTCATTTTGGGGGTTCGTTCCCAAATTCGATCGCATTCGACATCGTCTGCTACAACCTTTGCAAAAATGTAATGGAAGATGAAGTACGGGTATACACGAAAAAACCTGATCACGATAGGAGATAACCAATACGTGGTCGATTTGATATTCCTGTTAAACAGTTTTCGCAATACAAACAATATCGCCCTTCCAGGCAACGAGTCGTTCCGGAACTGATTGTCTCCGAAGAAGCTGGTCTGTTCTCGGTTCATTCTACCAACTAGATAGTTGCCAGGATGACTTGCTAAAAACCAATTCCCAAGGATTCGCGTTTCGCTTGGATTGCTAAACGCAAAAAACCCTGAAGTACTCGCTTCGTCAATCCAGTCGTCCAACGGTTTCATACAGTACGTCGTAGCATCCGCCCAAACTCCTCCATGCTCAGAAAGGAGATTCATTCGGATGAGATTGGACCTTTTTGTTCTCGATAATTGAGCCAATCTATCTGGAGATATAGCCAACTGGACAACCTGATTCAGATTTTGCTCAGTAAGAATGACAATGTCCCAGGTGTCGTTGTGAAGCTTCCAGGACTCAATACATTTTTTCACGACGAAGGGCGCCTCGTCCAGGCCCTGCAGCCACATGATCCAGAGTTTTCTCGGCACTTTTGTTGGACTGGACATCATCTACTCAAACACATCGAACAGATAGGCATACTTAATAATCAGGCCCTTGTGAATGGACTCGCCGGGGAAATCATTCTCCATGGAGAGGCTCTCCAGCGTATTAATCGAATTGTATACAATGAATAGCCCCGTGTTGGCCTGCTGAAGCCATCCGAATCGGATGTTCATCGACCACTCTTCACTCTGATCATTGTACTGCCCCAGGGCCTGCAAATAGATTCGAGGAGTGAATGAGTAGGAAACGCGTGCCCTGAACAAGTTCGTTATGAAGTCGCCCGCGGGCAGGCTCACGCGATTGTGGCCTAGCGCTATTTCCGTTGTCAGAGCCTCCCCTTTTCGAGCTTTGAGGGTTGGTACGAACGCTTTGCGGTCGCCCCCGAAGAAGCCTCCCTGATTGTAGGCAAGCTCGAGCCGAACTGGATTGCTTTCCGGAGTCATGAACCGTAGTGCCAGTTCGGCATGCGAATAGTTGTCTGCAGATACAATCACCCCATCGGCAATCTCAAAGGCCGTCTCTACCCCTTCATATGTTGCGTTTCTTCCTGTGTGGACTTCATAGCCGGATCGAAATTCCCAATGAGAATCTAAATGCCAGTACCCGGTTTGCTGGAACCCATCCCGTTTCCAGTAGCCCCGAAAATTTGTGTGCGGACGAATTTCCTGAAGACTCAGAAAATCTTTAGGCCGTAAGCGGGTGAAAATCGAACTTGACAGTTTGCGATAATCAGACCGCCGCAGAAATCCAATCTCGGGATTAAAGTCCTCTGCGACCTCCGTGTAGGACAAGTTTAGATTGTAGCTTTCCACGGAGTAGTCCGCGCTCACTTGTCCTGCTTTCGAATTCCCGTCGAGCCCTGGAGTGTTTGACGCGGCAACGAACCCAGATACCGTGCCATACTCACCAATTCCCCAGCGGGCATCAATGGCTCCAACACGATTGTTATCATCGTCGGGGGCAGCATCTCCGCTACCAGCGCGATTGGTCACCAGTACGCCAACTGCCGAGCGATTTTCGAATTCCCGAAGCACACGCGCAACGGCAAAGTTATTAGAAGGAACCAGCCCGCCAACTTCCTCCGTCTGCATCTCAAGCAGACCGACCTTAAACCCCCCAACATCTCCCGTCAGACGCGCCCCAGCAATAATGGGAACGGTGCCACCGTCTTCATTTATTCCAATCCGACGACTAAAGAACAGCTCTGCTTCTCCACGTTCACCGACAGAAAACAGCCCTGCGTTCTCTAAAAAAAACGGTCGTTTTTCAGGGAAAAAGAGCGAAAAGCGATCCAAGTTGACCTGTTGCTCGTCAACTTCCACTTGAGCAAAGTCCGTGTTATACGTGGCATCGAGTGTCAAACTCGGTGTAATACTGTATTTCAGGTCGACCCCAAAATCGCCATCGTACTTCGTTTCTGGATCGTTTGCAGTATAGTCATGATTCCCGCTGGTCAATGCGTATGGAAGTACCTTCAAATTCCTGGGGTCAGGTATTTCCAGGCCGGTGAGATGGCCGGCGTTGGCTACACGCGTTAGCGAAAATTGCCGCTCCAGCTGGCTCCAGAAAGCTGTTTCGTTATTGCGGCGAATGGTCCGTTCGAAATTGACTCCCCATACTTGTACCTCCTCCGCCGCAAATCGCAATGTCTTGAAAGGAATAGCGAATTCTGCACTCCATCCAGTGGCATGAACTCGCGCCACGACATCCCAGGAAGCATCCCAGTTCACATTTAGTCCACCGCCCGAACCACCGCTCATTCGTCCACCGAATCCGCCTCCTCCAGACGTCGCAACGAGTTGGGCATCGTATTCTGCTCCGGCAGCATTTGTACCAAATACAAATCCATTCTGTCCATCTCCGAACGTATCGAGCACAAAGCGAAAGCTGTCGGAATTTTCCAAGGAGGCATCACGCCTACTGTCCGCTACGATCAAGCCGTCGGGATTACTGTCAAAAAGGACAACACCCACATAAAGCATATCATCAGAAAAACCGATGCGAATCTCGGTCTTCTGGGTAGCGGATTCGCCATCATCTGGAGTCGTCTGCGTAAATCCGGAGGCCACTGGCGCTCCTTGCCAGATCTCGTCATCCTGCACCACTCCGTCCAACACTGGAGCCTGTGCCAATCGAACCGCTTGAATGGACGGACGAGAATCATCCTGCGCCTGAACTGGCGATGCCAGGAGGGCGAACAAAACAACTAACAATATGGGGCGCATAGCTTAGAGAGGAAGTATTTGGGCAATGAGGTGATTCAGGAATGCTGCCAGTTATCGGGGTCTTCCGAATCTCCGGGAGATAGACCAACGATGTCTCCCTCGGTATGTACTCCGAGTCCGAGAACAGTTCTATTGGCATAGTTGAAATAGGCCACGACTTGATTGATCTCTAATATTTCTGCATCAGGCCAGCCCTCCGATCTGAGCGATTCTATGTCGGAGCTTCGAACCAGCTCTGCCGATTCGGTCAAGATTTTCGCATAGAAAAACGCTGCAGAATGCTTCGTCGAAAATGCTCCACCGAATTGTTCGGACTCTAATGCTTCGAAGATGGCTGCCGACTTTGCCGGATTGTCGACGAGACGCTTCATGCCTTCGAAATGATGATCGACACAGTAGGCGCATTTGTTTAGAATGCTCACATATACTCCGAGGGCCTCCAAAAACCACTTGGGAACCGTGTTTCCAGCGTGATGGATCACGTTTTTATAGAGCGCCATGTGGCCTTCCATCGAGTGGGGCCTGAGGCTGTGAGCCAACATGATGTTGTCGACATTGTCTTCGGGGCCCTTCACCCGGTCGTACAGCCTGCGTAATCTCCCTTCCGATGCTGCATACGGAATAATGTCTATCCAGCTCACTCTTCCGTCCCTCCTTCTAATGCGTCCGAAGAAGCACTTACCCGTTCCTCAAGCTGTTGGAGCCACTCATTGAGCTCTTCAAACCGAGAATAGGCATAATTACCTGGTCTCTGATCCGCTCCAGAAACCATCCCACTCAAATAACCAATCTGACTCATCAACATCGGAGGTGGGTAGCTGTCGGAATTGTCCGTCACGAGATCAGAGCGCACTGCGTTCAGGTCGGCAATCGGATCTGTTTCAGAACCGGAGAGGCGGCGACGTCGATCTCTTCTAGGTTCAGCCTCTTCCTCCATTTCTTCGGGGGCGTTTTCAAGAAGTTCATCGATTCGCTCAAGTAAACTCCTCGCGTTGTGAGAAAGAACAGCCACCCGATAGTTGAACATAAACTGCTCTTCGAGATCATCTTGGGTAATTCCCTCGGCTTCTACAGCCGGATCGATCAACAAATTAAACGTGCGCTCCTGGGTCCATTCTCCAACTTTCAATCGAGCAGTAAACACACCCGGAGGAGCAAGCGGCCCTCTTGTAGATTCTCCGTTTTGCCTCTTAGGACCGTCTATTCGCATGTCCCAGACGAAACGATGCAGATTGACAGAATCATCAAGTCCTGCGGATCCGGAGGTTCTCCCAGGCGGATTTCTCATTCCTTGTTCACCCTGCTGCCCAGACGTTTCTTTCTCGTTGAAATACCTTCGCACTACATTTCCCGCCTCCAGAATTTCCAACGTTACATCTCCCTCGCTTCCTGGAGTCAGAAAATAATCCAGCTGTACACCGGCAGAAGCGTACTGTGGTGCTGCAGGACCACCTCTCCTCGAACTGCGCCTCGTCCGATACGTATCTCGCGGCTGAAAAAACTGATTCTCAGCATCCGTGTTGAGCTGACGAAGGGGTTCGATATTATCCAATACCCAGAATCCACGACCCATAGTCGACACGGCTATATCACCACGATAGATCTTGATATCTGTGATGGGTGTGGCGGGAATACCTGCGTCGAAGCGAGCCCACGACATTCCGTCATTCAGCGAGACATAGAAGCCGTACTCCGTCCCAGCAAATAGCATCCCCTGACGAACTGGATCTTCTCGAACGACTCTCACGGGTGTGTCTATGGCAATACCGTTGGTTCCATCTGTTAGACGTGTCCAGGTCGCTCCAAAGTCGTCAGTTTTGAACACATATGGCTCGAAATCGTTCAGCAAGTAGCGATATCCGGCCACATATGCGGTTCCTGCAGCATGCGGTGATGGGTCGATGTGCTGAATTCTTCCTTCTGGAGGCATTTCGGAAGGAGTTACATCGGTCCAAGTTTGCCCTCCATCGCGCGTGACGTGTACGGGACCGTCGTTCGAGCCTGTCCAGATTACACCAGCTTCAACGGGTGACTCTTCGATTGTGTAGAGAACCGAATAATGCTCCTCACCGGTGATGTCTCTCGTAATTGGACCTCCAGAAACAACTTGTCGCTCTGCTCTAAATGAGGTTAAATCTGGAGAAATGGTCTCCCAGTTTTCACCGCCGTCAGCTGTCTTGTGGACGAATTGAGAGCCGTGATACACGATATTCGCATCGTGCGGTGATACCTCGATTGGAACTACGCGCTGAAATCGATAGGCCAGTTCTGCCGGGTTCCGGCCATACATATTGGCAGCGCCCACATAGTAATTGCGCGACTGCCCAGTTCTGCGGCTGAACTGATAGAATCGGCCTTTGCAATTGCTAAACACGATGTCTGAGTCTCCAGGCTTGGGCACTGCGGGGCCCGTTTCACAGCCGCCAATCGCTTCCCAATACGATTCTGGCCCACCAACTCGATTTCCGGTAGCATTGCTGGGGACCGCGATAGTAGAGTTGTCTTGCTGACCTGCATACAGCCAGTATGGTTCACGGTCGTCCACATTTATCTGGTACAACTCGGCGGTCGGTTGGTTTTTTTGAGTCGACCACGTTTCACCACCATCCTGCGTCACATTTGCCCCGCCATCATTCGACTGAATCCAGACATCAGGATTATCGGGGTTGATCCACATGTCATGGTTATCGCCATGCGGGGTAGACATGCGTATCCAGTTCTCACCACCATCTTCGCTCTTATAAAAACCGGTACAATTGACGTACAAGATGTCTGCATTCGTCGGGTCGGCATCTATATTGGTATAGTAGAATGGTCGATCCATCAGAGGACGATAGTTCGACACAAGATGCCATGTTTGGCCTTCATCGTTCGAACGGTACAGCCCTTCTTCTTCAGGGCTGGTCTCGACCAGGGCATAAAGCCGGCTGGGATCAGCGGCAGAAACAGCGAAATCGATTTTCCCGATCAGATTCTGTGGGAGGCCTTCTGATTTTTTATCCCAACTCCCGCCCCCATCGCGCGAAATATAGATGCCGTCTTCAGATCCGTCATCACCAGAGATGATAGTCCATGGCTTGCGCTCTACTCTCCACATCGCGGCGTAGACTACTTCGGGATTCGCCGGATTTAATTCGATGTCTACAGCTCCCGTTTCGTCGGACACATGCAAGATCTGCGACCAGGTGTCTCCTCCATCGACCGTCTTGTACACACCCCGTTCTGGATTCGGTCCGAATGGACTCCCCAGAGCGGCGACGTAAACAACCTGAGGATTTGTTGGGTGAACAACCACTGACGCCAACTGCCCCATGTCTCGCAAGCCTTTAAACTCCCACGAGTCTCCTCCGTCTGCTGATTTGTAGAGACCACGGCCAATTATGACGTTGCTTCGAATGCCATCCGAACCCGTACCCACATATATAATTTCCGGATCGCTATCCGCGACATCTATGGAACCAATGGATCCAGTTTCGAATGACCCATCAGATACGTTGTGCCAATTCGATCCAGCATCTTTTGTCCTCCAAACACCTCCACCCGTCGCACCCATAAAGAAAGTTCGAGGATTTGCGCGATGCCCCGCAACAGCCGTCACTCTCCCACCCCGCGAGGGACCCACGTATCGGAAGTCCAGGTCATCAAACTGAGAGGCGAAATCTTGAGCTTCAGCTGAATTGAATGCGAGGAAAAAGAGAACAACGAAGGCCGCAAGAAAACGTGACATGAGCGCGTCGATTCCGATTAGAACGAAAGTGAACAGAAGGTTGACGAATAGTAGGAACGAGCCATTCCATGTTCAACGGAATCACCTGAAATCCTTACGCAAACTTCAGCTTGCTTCCAGCCCGAGTTTGTCCAGAATCTCCTTGAATCGAGGATCTTCGCGCATTTCCAGTGGCACGGAGTCGTCTCCAGCGATGATCGCCACGGCACCGGGATTCATGTCATAGGCGCGGTTCAGCATCTGAAAGGCTGTGTCCAGATCGCCCATGACACCGTATACGATTGCCTTTTCCTTCAAGTTAGAGTCCGTATCCGGCACATCGATCATTATCGACACTGATTCCAGATTGTTTCCTGCTTTTGCGTGAGCCCAGGCAAGGCCCATGATGAGAACGGAGTCTTCTCCATCAATATCTACAGCTTTCTGGAAAGCAGCAACCGCTTCAGTCACCCTGCCCAGCAGAGCCATGCCATACCCGATGTTGTAGTATGACCAGGCATCATCCGACTTCATTTCAAGGATTTTCCGGGATTCCACTATTGTTTCTTCATACATCCCGATAAAAAAGTACACATCAGCGAGGCGTTGTCGCTGCCTAATATCCAATGGGTCCAAGGCAACAGCTCTTCTCGCAGATTCAAGAGCGTCTGCTGGTCTACCTGTCTTGTACAGCAAGTTCGCGTACAAACTGTACACCTGAGCCTCTCCCGGAGAAATTTCAAGTGCCCGGACGAGCAAAGCTTCGGCATCAGAAAATCGCAATTCGTCGTCTGCAATGCCTGATGCGGCGATCAAAGCTTCGGGCATGCGAGGATCCAGCTCCATCGCACGTTCCGCTGCAGTCTTGGCGTCCCTGCCACGCTCATTGTGGGTCCAAACGCCCCTTCCGATGCCTCTCTGATAAACAAAGCTGAGTTCGGCAAACGCTTTGGCGAAACTTGGAGCGATTTCGGTGACCCGTTTCAGCATCTCGGCCGATTCTCGAAGTTCTTCTGTCGAATTGGAGTTCCGCATTTTATAGACGCCGCGCGTAAATAGATCGTAAGCCTCTTCACTGATATCTGCCGCGTCTTCTAGCCGAGCTCGATCTTCTGCTGTTAGCTCAGTTTCGAGGGCAATCGCGATCTGCTGTGAGAGATCACTTTGAATGGCAAAAATATTTTCAACTGTAAGCTCTTCATCGTACGACTCAGACCAGAGTTGCACACCAGACGAAGCATCTATGAGGGAAGTTGTGACTCGCACCCTATTTCCAGCTTTCTGGATTGAGCCTTCCAGAATGTTTTGTACTCCCAGCTCTGATGCTATTTCAGAAAGCGGCTTGGTCGTGTCGACATACTGCATTACGGACGTTCTCGAAATCACGGTCAACCCGCCGATTCCAGCCAACTTCGCCAGTACATCGTCATGCATACCCCCTGCAAATACGGCCGCATCATCTGCCTCTCCGCCTCTATAAGTGAACGGGAGAACAGCAATCGATCTGCTATCGACTGCTTGAGCCGTGAGAGCTGCAGAACTTCGTCCGACACTTGCCTCATTAGAATCCCCTGGCCTTGTAGCGACGAACGCTACCACAATCAATAAAAGAACAACCACTCCGCCCAGCATGTGGGTCCTGGTTAGCTGGAAATTGGTGGCTTTTACTGCAGATGTTGACCCTGCAGAAGGAGGCTGTCCCGTACTCTGAGATACTACAGATCTGCTGCCGGACGAATCATCAGTGAACACGGATTTCAATGATTCAATTGCCGGCCGGGACTCAACCTTTTTACTCAGACACGCGTCAATAGCTTTTGCCACCGGCTCCGGTAATTCGGAATTCAACGAAGAGACAGGTGCGGGATCTTCGTTCAGAATGGCGTACATAAGCGCTTGATCGTAGTCCACTACAAAAGGCTTCTGGCCCGTGGCTAACTCATAGAGAACCGCTCCCATCGACCAAACATCTGCAGCCGCCGTCACTTCATCGCCCCGCATCTGCTCCGGGCTCATATACGCAGCGGTGCCTACTGTCGACCCCATCACGGTCAGATCATTGCCATCTGCCAATTTTGCGAGACCGAAATCCAATAGTTTAACCTCGTTATCGCGCGTCAACATGATGTTGGCAGGCTTCACATCACGATGTGTCATCCCCGCTCGATGTGCTCGACTCAATGCTCTCGCGAGCTGCGCTCCAACAGATTGAATTCGCTCGACAGATTGTCTTGAACCATCCAGCAGATATTTCAGCGTTTCCCCTTCGTAGTACGCCATCGCAATAAACAGCTTGCCGTCTTCTGTCTCTCCCACCTCAAAAATCGTACAGATGTTTGCATGATCGAGACTCGAAGCAGCCTGAGCTTCCTGGATGAAACGTGCTTTCGCCGTTGCATCCCCACTCATTTCCACCGGGAGAAATTTCAGGGCTACAGTTCGATTGAGCTTGGTGTCGAGCGCTTTGTAAACGACTCCCATGCCTCCTTGACCCAGTTTTTCTAGAATTTCGAACTGGGCTACGTGCGT
>Ga0315336_1002708_pt1 | contig 26027 bp, 16 predicted proteins | sample ASW5metaG_FD_204512 | JGI IMG/M metagenome (GOLD analysis project Ga0315336, IMG submission 204512) | Ammonia-oxidizing marine archaeal communities from Monterey Bay, California, United States - ASW #5 | ecosystem: Environmental > Aquatic > Marine > Intertidal zone | place: USA: California... | reverse complement strand
GATGTACACCTGACATGCCATCAGCGTGGCCGACCGCAATGGCGGGAGGAGATCGCCGCGTTTGTTCCCGCCGCCGATCTGCCCGTCGGCCTGAGCGTCGCCGGTGCCGCCAACGGGACGATGACCCTGGGCGCTGGATTGAAAGACGGCGCCGATCAGGCGGCAGCAGCCCTTGGTGACCTGGGCTTCAACGGTGCCGCAATGGAAATGCCGCGTGCCAGCGACGAACCGGCTGGCCTCAAGGCATTCTGGCATGTCGGTGAAAGCCGGGGTCGGGCCTGGCTGGACCTGCAAAACGACGTTACCGTCAAAGACGTCCGGCAATCCGGCCGGGAAGGCTTTCGCGCTGTCGAGCATCTGAAGCGCTACACGACGCTCGGCATGGCAACTGACCAGGGCAAGACCTCGAATGTCGCCGGCCTCGCCATCATGGCCGCGGTCAGCGGCAAATCGATCCCGGATACGGGCACGACAATCTACCGGCCGCCTTATGTGCCGGTCGCCATCGGCGCCTTTGCCGGCCATCACCGCGACGAGAATTTCCATGCGACGCGGCTGACGCCGTCGCATCATTGGGCGGCCGAACTGGGCGCGGTCTTCGTCGACACGGGCCTTTGGAAGCGCGCGCAGTGGTATCCGCGTGCCGGCGACAAGGACTGGCTGGAATCGGTGACGCGCGAGGTCAAGGCCGTGCGCAGCGGCGTCGGCTTCTGCGATGTCTCCACGCTCGGCAAGATCGACGTGCACGGCCCAGACGCCGGCGCCTTCCTCGACCGCGTCTACATCAACGCCTTTTCCAGCCTCGCCGTCGGCAAGGCGCGCTACGGCCTGATGCTGCGCGAGGACGGGATTGTCTACGACGACGGCACGACTTCGCGGCTGGCCGAGGACCACTATTTCCTCACGACCACGACGGCCAAGGCCGGACTGGTGATGCAGCATCTCGAATTCTGCCGCCAAGTGCTGTTCCCGGAGCTCGACGTGCAATTGACTTCCGTTTCGGATCAGTGGGCGCAGTTCTCGATCGCGGGACCGAAGACCCGCGATCTCTTGAAGGAGATCGTCGATCCGGCCGAGGATTTGTCGAACGAAGGTTTCCCATTCATGGGCGCACGCGAGGTCGCCTTGCGCGGCGGCATCAAGGCGAGGCTCTTCCGCATCTCGTTCTCCGGCGAAATGGCGTTCGAGATTTCGGTGCCGGCGCGCTATGGCGAGGCAATGGCGCGCAATCTGATGATTGCAGGCAAGCCGTTCGGTGTGACGCCTTACGGCACCGAGGCGCTCGGCGTGATGCGCATCGAAAAGGGCCATGTCGCCGGGCCAGAGCTCAACGGCACCACCACGGCGGGCGATCTCGGCCTCGGCAAGATGATGTCCACCAAGAAGGATTTCATCGGCCGCGTCATGGCCGGCCGCGAGGCGCTGGTCGCGCCTAACCGGCAAGTGGTCGTCGGCATCAAGCCGACCGACAAGGCGCGCCGCCTGCGCTCCGGCGCGCACATCATTCCGAAGGGCGAGACCCCCGGCCCCGACAATGACCAGGGTTATGTCACCTCGGTCTGCTTCTCGCCGGTGCTCGACCAGTGGATCGGGCTCGGTCTCGTCGAGCGCGGCCGCGATCGCATCGGCGAGATCGTGCGCGCGCATGATCCGCTGCGCGGCGAGGATTACGATGTCGAGCTCTGCAATTCCGTCTTCTACGATCCGGATGGAGGGCGCCAGCGTGGCTGATTTTTCCTGGGACGTCCGCAGCCCGCTCGACCGCGCGCTCGTCGCCGGCGCTTATGGCGCGCAAGGCGAAGCCGGCGTGGCGCTGACCGAGATACGCAATTTCGACCTCGTGCAGGTGATGGCCCGGCGCGGCAAGGCCGCGGAGATGGCGAAGGCCGCGACGGCACGCTTCGGTGATGCTGCGCCGCCAACTCCGAAGGCGGTAGGGGCGGCCGACGCGACACTGATCTGGTCGGGACCGGATCAGTTCTTCGTGCTGTCGAAAGGCGGCAAGCACACCTTGGAGAGCCTGGCTCCCGCCTTTGCCGGATCGGCTTCGCTTTCGGACCAGTCGCATGCGCGGGCGCTGATCAGCGTTTCCGGCGACAAGGCGCGCGCTATGCTCGCGAAGCTGTCGTCGATCGATTTGCATCCAGATATGTTCGCAGTCGGCGCGGCGGCGGCGACGTCGATGGATCATACCAGTGTCACGCTGTGGCGCGGCAAGGATCGCAACGGACAGGCGGTGTTCAATCTGCTGGTGTTTGCGACTTTCGCGGAAAGCCTGTGGCATACAGTTCTGGACTCCGCCGCGGAATATGGCGTCACGATGAGCCATTCCGAGGAACTGGCGTAACGACGCACGCCTTCCCCTTATCGCCTTGTGGGAAGAAGATGGAACGGTGCGAAGCGCCGAGACGGACGGGGGGTATTCCAGCGGGGTGAGACGTCGGCTTTCCCTGGAACACCCCTAATCCGCCGCCTTCGGCGACACCTTCTCCCACAAGGGGAGAAGGGGAAGCCGGCATCTCCCGCCTTGCCAAATCCATCTCCGCTGCTATTCTCTCGACGAAAATAATTTTACACACAGGCAAACTTATTTCTCGCTCGGAGGAGGGTTTGAGATGAGCCAATCGCCTTATCCTGCCGTCCTGTCCGGACCGCCGCGTCCGAGCCTGATCCTGAGGCCGGGCCAGATCAGCCTGCCGCCGGGCGTGGAACGCTACACCGTGCAAGGCACTGGCGCCGTACTGATCGATGTCGAGGCCGGCGACAGCGTCAGCGTGACCAATGTCGAGGGCGGCCAGCCTTGCGAATTGCTGGCCTGGAACACATCCGGCGTCACCGATCCCGGCATTTTCGGCGAACGGTCGAACAGCAATGCCGCCGGCATCAAGGCACTGCTCGCCGAAGGCGACGACAGCCTTGCGGCGCTCCGCCTCAGCCTCGATCGCCGCAAGGTGCAGTTCGACCAGCCGAAGGCGGTGCGCGTGTTCGGGGGCGCCACGCCAGCCGGTACCGAGCAGAGTTTTACCGTCCAGCGCGACGGCGCGTTGCTGATCGCGGCACCCGGTGGGCCGATGCTGGTCGACGGCCACAACACGGCAACGCCGCTGACCGTGCTGGTGCGCCGCGCCACGATCCGGCTGAAGAACCGGTCGCGGCTTCCTGATCCGCTCGCCGATCCGGTGCTTGATCTTCGCGTGAAATCGGCGACCGCTGAATCCTATTTCGTCAAGGCGGGCGACTATCTGCAAATCATCGATGTCGATGGCCGGCAGTGCACCGACTTTCAGTGTTTTTCGGCGCGCAAGCTGGACAAGGGCCGCGACCTGCCGCTCGACGTGACGACGACGCGCACGCTGATGGGCTCGGCCTATCCGATGCCCGGCCTGCATTCGAAATATTACGACCAGGACATGGAGCCGCTGGTCGAGGTGGTGCAGGACACATGCGGGCGGCACGACGCCTTCGCGCTCGCCTGCGCCGCCAAATATTACGATGACATCGGCTATCCCGGCCACGCGAACTGCTCGGAGAATTTCAACAAGGCGCTATCGAACAAGGGGGTAAATCCCCGCGCGGGCTGGATGGCGATCAACTTCTTCTTCAACACGGCGATCGACGCGCATGGCGTGATGGTGTCGGACGAGCCGTGGTCGCGCCCGGGCGACTATGTGCTCTTGCGCGCGCTGACCGACATCGTCTGCGTGTCCTCCGCCTGCCCGGACGATACCACGCCATCCAATGGCTGGGACCTGACAGACATCCACGTGCGCAGCTATTCCGGCCAGCACAAATTCTCGCGAGCGATCGCCAGACGCATGAAGCCCGACTCGGAACCGAAGATGACCCGCGAGACAGCCTTTCATTCGAGCTTTGCCAAGCACACGCGCGACTTCGTCGAATACAGGGGCTATTGGCTCGCCAATTCCTTCGCCAAGGAAGGGCCAATTGCCGAATACTGGGCCTGCCGGCAGCACGCGGTGATCATGGACCTGTCGCCGCTGCGCAAGTTCGAGGTCACCGGGCCGGATGCCGAGGCGCTGCTGCAATACACGCTGACCCGCGACGTCAAGAAGCTCGGCGTCGGCCAGGTGGTCTATACGGCGATGTGTTACGAGCATGGCGGCATGATCGACGACGGCACGCTGCTGAGACTCGGCAAGGACAATTTCCGTTGGGTCGGCGGCGACGATCTTTCCGGCGAATGGCTGCGCGAGACGGCGAAAAAGCTCGGCCTCAATGTTCTGGTGCGCTCCTCCACCGACCAGATGCACAACATCGCCGTGCAAGGACCGAAGAGCCGCGACATATTGAAGGAAGTCGTCTGGACCTCGCCGGTGCAGCCCTCGATCGGCGAGCTGGAATGGTTCCGCTTCGCGGTCGCGCGCATCGGCGGCGGCAACGGCGTGCCGGTCGTGGTCTCGCGCACCGGCTATACGGGCGAGCTCGGCTATGAGATCTGGTGCCATCCGCGCGACGCCGAGAAGGTGTTCGACGCCGTCTGGGAGGCCGGCCAGCCATACGGGCTGAAGCCGATGGGCCTGCAGGCGCTCGACATGGTGCGCATCGAGGCGGGACTGATCTTCGCCGGCTACGAATTCTCCGACCAGACCGATCCGTTCGAAGCCGGTATCGGCTTCACCGTGCCGCTCAAGACCAAGGCGGACGATTTTGTCGGCCGCGACGCCCTGATCCGGCGCAAGGAGCACCCTCAGCACAAGCTCGTCGGCCTCGACATCGATGCCAATGTCGCCGTCGGCCACGGCGACTGCGTGCATGTCGGCCGCGCCCAGATCGGCGTCGTCACCTCCGGCATGCGCTCGCCGGTGCTCGGCAAGACGATTGCGCTGGCACGGCTCGACGTCACCCATGCCGATATCGGCACCGAGGTCGAGATCGGCAAGCTCGACGGCCACGCCAAGCGGCTGCCGGCGCGAGTCGTCGCTTTCGCGCATTACGATCCGCAGAAGACCAAACCGCGTTCCTGAAAGCGGCGAACTTTCCCATCTCCCCTTGCGGGAGAAGGTGGATTGGCGCGGAGCGCCGAGACGGATGCGGTTGTTCCAGGGAACGCCCACGCCTCACTCCGCTGGAACATCCCCATCCGTCGCCTTCGGCGACACCTTCTCCCGCAAGGGGAGAAGGGAAGAGCCTGCTTCGCAAGCGCGATGTGCATGACATCCACAAAACGCTTGACGCGAAAGCGCGTCGGATCGATCTTCACTCTTAAGAAAAAAATACGACTGAGTGGAAACACCAGGATCGGACGAAAATTTGCCGGGGAGCAAGCTTCGCGAGAGCCGAGGCGTCGCCGGCGGGGAACAGAAAAAAGGGGAAGACACAAGACATGAGCACGATAAGCACGGCCATGGAGCAGCCTGCCGAAAGCAAGCTGCTCAGGCACATCGACTGGCGTGGCGCCTTCTGGGTGGCAAGCGGCGTTCCGGCGCTGGTCCTGTTCTCGATCGGCGGCATTGCCGGCACGACCGGGACGCTGGCCTTCCTGATCTGGACAGTGTCCATGATCATGGGTTTCCTGCAATCCTTCACCTACGCCGAGATCGCCGGCCTGTTCCCGAACAAGTCGGGCGGCGCCTCGATCTACGGCGCTACCGCCTGGCTGCGTTATTCGAAATTCATCGCGCCGCTGTCGGTGTGGTGCAACTGGTTCGCCTGGTCGCCGGTGCTGTCGCTTGGCTGCTCGATCGCCGCCGCCTATATCCTCAACGCGCTGGCGCCGATCCCTGCCTTCAGCGAGGCTTCGCCGGAGGTAGTCGCCTACATTGCGGCGCATGCCGGGACGGCGCCCGCCGACGCGATAGCCGCGGTCACGGCCGCCGCAACGCCGGCGATCCGCGCCTGGTCGCTGTGGGGCCACACGCTTGGCCCGGTCTCCTTCACCTTCAACGCGACCTTCTTCATCGGCGCGGTGCTGATGCTGGTCATCTTCGCCATTCAGCATCGCGGCATCCTCGGCACGGCCAATGTGCAAAAATATATCGGCCTTCTGGTCATCATCCCGATGCTGATCGTCGGCGTGGTGCCGATCTTCACCGGTCAGATCAACTATGCCAACTTCTCGCCGCTGGTGCCGCTGGCTGCGGCTTACGCGCCTGATCCCGGCTCGTGGAACATCGCCGGCTGGACTCTCGTGCTCGGCGGCATGTTCATCGCCGCATGGTCGACCTACGGCTTCGAGACCGCGGTCTGCTACACGTCGGAGTTCAAGAACCCCGGCACCGACACGTTCAAGGCGATCTTCTATTCCGGCCTGCTCTGCATGCTCCTGTTCATCCTGGTGCCGTTCACCTTCCAGGGGGTGCTGGGCCTGAACGGCATGCTGGCGACGCCGATCGTCGACGGCTCGGGCGTCGCCGACGCGCTGGCCGGGATGGTGGGCGGCGGCAAGCTGATCCACAGCCTGCTGGTCATGCTGATGATCCTGGCGCTGGTGCTGTGTATCATGACGGCGATGGCCGGCTCCTCGCGCACGCTCTACCAGGGTTCTGTCGACGGCTGGCTGCCGCGCTATCTCAGCCACGTCAACGAGCATGGCGCGCCGACCCGCGCCATGTGGACCGACCTGTGCTTCAACCTGATCGTGCTGGCGATCGCCTCGGCCGACGCGACGAGCTTCTTCTTCATCCTCGCCGTGTCGAACTGCGGCTACATCATCTTCAACTTCCTCAACCTCAATGCGGGCTGGATCCACCGCATCGACAACGGCCACATCGCGCGGCCGTGGCGGGCGCCGACCTGGCTGCTCGGCATCGGCGCCGTCTTCGCCTATGTCAACGCGGTCTTCATGGGCGCCGGCGCCAAGGTGTGGAATCCGATGGCGCTGTGGGCCGGCCTGATCACCGCTGCCTTGATCATCCCGGTGTTCTGCTTCCGCCACTATATCCAGGACGGCGGCAAGTTCCCCGACCACATGCTGGCCGACCTCGGCATGGCGGGAGCCGACCTCTCGGTCAAGAAGGCGGGCATGCTACCCTACCTGACGCTGATCGCCGGCGTGGTGGTGATGCTGATCGCCAACTGGGTCTTCGTCATCTGACATGGCAACCTGAAAGAGACGGGCGCGCCTCGGCGCGCCCGTTTCATTTCGATCAGCCTGCCTTGCCGACCGCCGGCTCTTCAAAGAACCGGTTCGACGGTCGCTTCAGGCCGAGATTCTCACGCAGCGTCGATCCTTCATATTCGCGCCGGAAGATTCCGCGCCTCTGCAGCTCGGGCACAACCTGCTCGACGAAGTCGTCCAGCCCCGCCGGCAGATAGGGGAACATCACATTGAACCCGTCGGAGCCTTCGGTGAGCAGCCATACCTCCATTTCGTCGGCAATGGACCTGGCGGTGCCGACGAAGGCGAGGCCCGAATAGCCGCCGAGCCGCTGGGCGAGCTGGCGGACCGTAAGCTTTTCCTTTCGCGCCAGTTCTATGACGCGCTCGCGGCTGCTTTTCGAAGCATTGGTGTCTGGAACGTCCGGCAACGGACCGTCGGGGTCGAAACCCGACGCATCGTGGCCGAGGGCGATCGACAGCGAGGCAATGCCGCTTTCGTAATAGACGAGACTGTCGAGCTTCGCACGCTTGGCGCGTGCTTCCTCGACGCTATCGCCGACGATGACGAAGGCGCCTGGCAGTATCTTGATGTCGTCGCGCGAACGGCCAAGCCTTTCCGCGCGGCCCTTCACATCGGCAAGGAAGCGCTGTCCCGATGCCAGATCGGGCGGCGCAGCGAAAATCACCTCCGCCGTTTCGGCGGCCAGCTGGCGCCCAGCCTCCGACGAGCCGGCCTGGACGATCACCGGCCAGCCCTGTACCGGCCGGGCGATGTTGAGCGGCCCGCGCACCGACAGATGCTCGCCCTTGTGGTCGAGCACGTGCATTTTCGAAGGGTCGAGGTAGAGCCCGCTCTCCGCATCGCGGATGAAGGCGTCGTCGGCAAAGCTGTCCCACAACCCGGTCACGACGTCGTAGAACTCGCGCGCCCGGTGGTAGCGTTCGTCATGCTCGACATGCTCGTCGAGACCGAAATTCAGCGCGGCATCGGGATTGGATGTGGTGACGACATTCCAGCCGGCGCGGCCGCCGCTGATATGGTCGAGCGAGGCGAAGCGCCGCGCGATGTGATAGGCCGCGTCGAAGGTGGTCGATGCGGTCGCCACAAGACCGATATGATCGGTGACGGCGGCAAGCGCCGACAAAAGCGTGAACGGCTCGAAGGACGTCACCGTGTGGCTGCGCCGCAGCGCCTCGATCGGCATGTTGAGCACAGCCAGATGGTCGGCCATGAAGAAGGCGTCGAACTTCGCCGCCTCGAGCGTCTGCGCGAAGCGCTTCAGATGCGCAAAGTTGAAGTTCGCGTCCGCGTAGGCGCCCGGGTAGCGCCAGGCGCCGGTGTGAAGACTGACGGGGCGCATGAAGGCGCCGAGCCGTAACTGCCGTTTTTCTGACATGGGAAATGATCCAGTGATGACGAGCGTTGCCGCTGCGATATCCGCGCAGGATCGGCCTGCATCGCGCCACTGAAAAGGAATTCTGTTTTGCGGAAGCCTTGCCGCGGAGCATCTTCACCCGTCGGCCCCTTTATACGGATCATCCGCCACCGGCCTTCGCCAATGGCGGATGATCCAGGGTTGCCACCTCGTTTCTATTCCGCGGCCAGTGCCAACTGCGGCTTTTCGATACCGTCGGCCTTCTCCGGCTCTGGCGACTGCTCTTCGGCCTTCGCCTTCCTCGGCGCGCGACCGAAGAACAGGGCGTAGCCGGCCGGCAGCACCAGGATGGTGAGCACCGTGGCGACGAGGATGCCGCCCATCATGGCGTAGGCCAGCGGCCCCCAGAACACGGCGCGCGAGATCGGGATCAGCGCGAGCACGGCGGTCAGTGCCGTCAGCATGATCGGCCGGAAGCGGCGCACGGCCGCACCCACGATCGCCTCCGATCGTTCCATGCCGGCTGCGATATCCTGGTCGATCTGGTCGACCAGGATGATCGAGTTGCGCATGATGATGCCGAGCAGCGCGATGACGCCGAGGATGGCGACGAAACCGAACGGCGCGCCGCTGATCAGAAGCGCGGCCGCCGCGCCGATGATGCCGAGCGGGCCGGTGGCCAACACCAGCATAGACTTGCCGAAATGCTGCAGCTGGACCATCAGGAGCACGACGATGATGGCGAGCATGATCGGCGCCTTGGCTGCGATCGAGGCCTGGCTCTCGGCGGAGTCCTCGGCGCCGCCCTGGATCTCGACCTTGTAGCCAGGCGCCAGGCCGGCGCGCAGGTCCTTCATGTCGTTGTACATCTTGGTGACGACGTCGTTCGACTGCACGCCGTCCGGCAGCGTGGCGCGCACGCTGATCGTCGGCAGGCGGTCGCGCCGCCATTCGATGCCCTGTTCCATGACGGGCACGACCTTGGCCACCTGCGAGAGCGGCACAGAGCCGCCGAAATCGGTCGGGATGTAGACCGAGTCGACCGAGGAGAGCAGGTGACGGGTCGCCTCCGGTTCGCGGGCGACGATCGAGACCGTCTCCTCGCCGTCGCGGAAGTCGTCGAGCGGCGCGCCTGACATGGTAGCCTGCAGCATCTGGCGGATGCGTTGCGAGGAGACGCCGAGCGCCCGGGCTCGATCCTGGTCGATCACCAGTTTCATCGCCGGCACCGGCTCCAGCCAATCGTCATGGATGGCGCCGAGCAACGGGTTGGCCTGGAACCGCGCCTTCACCGAGTCGGCGATACGGCGCACCTCCTGGCGGTCCGGACCCATGACGCGCATCTGCACCGGCCAGCCGGTCGGCGGACCGAGGAACAGGCGGTCGACCTTGCCACGGATCGAGGGCAAGTCCTGCGCCAGGATCCTGCGCATCTTGACGATCAGCCGCTCACGCGCCGGCTCGTCCTTGGCCATCACGAGGAGCTGCGCGAAGTTCGGATTGCGCAGTTGCTGGTCGAGCGGCAGGAAGAAGCGCGGCGCGCCTTCGCCGATATAGGTGGCGATGAAGCGCTTGTCGGGATCGTCCATCATCCTGGCTTCCAGCGCCTGGGCCTGCTTCTCGACCTCCTTGATCGAGGTGCCTTCCGGCAGCCAGAGATCGACCAGGATTTCCGGCCGCGAGGATTGCGGGAAGAAGTTCTGCGGGATGAACTGAAAGGCCCACAGGCTGGTGGCGAAGGTGACCAGCGTCATCGCCAGAACGACGATGCGGTGGCGCACGGCCCAGGCGACCGTCGCGCGCAGGCGGCGGTAAAAGCCGGTGTCGAAGACATCGTGATGGGTGCCGGCGTGCTTGCGCTGCTTGAGGATCATGTAGCCCAGCCACGGCGTGAAATAGACGGCGACGAACCATGATACGACGAGCGCGATGCCGACGACATAGAACAGCGTGCGCACATATTCGCCGGCTGTCGACGCGGCGAAGCCGACGGGGATGAAACCCGCCGTGGTGATCAGCGTGCCGGTGAGCATCGGGAAGGCGGTCGAGGTGTAGGCGAAGCTCGCCGCCTCGACCTTGACCAGCCCCTCTTCCAGCTTTCGCTCCATCATCTCGACGACGATCATGGCGTCGTCGACCAACAGACCTAGCGCGATGATCAGTGCGCCGAGCGAGATGCGCTGCAGGTCGATGCCGATCTCGTACATGATGGCGAAGGTGGCTGCCAGGACCAGCGGGATGGCTATCGCGATCACCAGACCGGAGCGCCAGCCGATCGACAGCAGCGAAACGGCAAGCACGATCAGCAGCGCTTCGCCGAGCGCCTCCATGAATTCGCTCACCGCCTCCTTCACGACCTCGGGCTGGTCGGAGATCTGGTCGACCGCAACGCCGTAGGGCAGCCCTGCCTCGAAGCGCTGGTACGTCGCCTCGACATCCTTGCCGACATCCCTGACGTTGAAGCCCTTGGCCATGACGACGCCGAGCTGGACACTCTCGTGGCCGTTGAAGCGATATTTGCGCTCATAGGGATCCTCGAGACCGGAAGAGACGGTGGCGATGTCGCCAAGGCGCGTCACCTGGTTGCCGGAGCGCAGCCTCAGCTCGCGGATATCCGCGGCCTTGCTGACGTCGCCCTCGACGGAGATGCGCACCGAGCGCAGGCCGGTGTCGACGGAGCCCGCCGGATCGACGGCGTTCTGCCCCTTCACTGCATTCTGCAGGTCGAGAATGGTCAGGCCGCGCTCGGCAAGCGCCTTGGACGAGACGTCGATATATATCTTCTCCGGCTGGTCGCCGATGATGACGGCCTTCTCGACGCCTGGCGTCGTCAGCAGCATGTCGCGCGCCTGGATGGCGAACTTCTTCAGCTCCGGATAGGTGAAGCCATCACCGCTGATCGAATGAAGCGTAATGAAGGTGTCGCCGAACTCGTCGTTGAAATAGGGACCGAGCAGGCCCTGCGGCAATTCATTGGCGATGTCGCCGACCTTCTTGCGCACCTGGTAAAAGGCGTCCTTCACCTCCTCGGCATTGGTGTCGCCCTTCACCTGCAGCGTGATGATGGCGCTGCCGGCGCGGGTGTAGGAGCGCACGAAATCGAGATGCGGCGTTTCCTGCAGCTTGCGCTCGATCTTGTTGACGACCTGATCCTCCATGTCCTGGATCGAGGCGCCGGGCCAGATCGCCTGCACCACCATGACGCGGAAGGTGAAGTCCGGATCTTCCTTCTGCCCCATTCGCATCAGGCCGAGCGCGCCGGCCACGATGATGAGGCCGAACAGGAAGCGGGCGATGCTCGGATGCCCGATCGCCCAGCGCGAAAGGTTGAAGGGCCGCTTTTGAGTGCTGCTGTCGCTAGTGGTGGTCATGACGCAAGTCCAGTCCAGTTGGCCGGCAAGCCGCGCTTGCCATGCTGCTCATGAATTTCGGTCGGGTTTCCGGGCGGCGGGGCCCTCAAAGCGGAGAGAGACTCGCAAATCGCGCTGGACGCGGCACTGCTGCGGGGGAAGCCAACATGCCGGCATCTCGCGATCGGGCGCCGCCGCCCGGAACCCATGCCTTCCCCGGCTCGCGGCTCAACACAGCGAGAGCGGGAATGGCGTCCGTTTCGCCCGGCTAACGCAGGCTGCTGGTGGTCGCGACGTCATCCTCCGCCGATGCGGACTGCAGGGCGTCGCCGGAAAGCTTGACCTTCAGGTTTTCGGTCATGAACTGGGTGCCGGCAGCGACCACGACATCGCCCTGTTTCAGTCCATCGGCCACGGCGACGCCGTCGGCGGTGAAACTGGCGACCTTGATCGGGCGCGGATGCACGGTGTCCGAGGCGCGATCGACCGTCCAGACGATCTGCTTGCCGTCCTTTTCGGCCATGGCGGTCAGCGGAATGGAAACGAGCTGCGCCTTGCTGCCGACAGTCGCCTGGACATTTGCAGTCATGCCGAGCAGCACGCGCGGATCATTGGGCAGAGAGACCCGGACAGCGAAAGTACGCGACTGAGGATCGGCGCTGCCTGCGACCTCACGCACCTTGCCGTCAAGCCTCAACCCTTCGTCCGACCAGAAGCTTGCCTTGACCTCCTTGCCGGGCTTGAAGCCGGCGATGTCCATTTCGGGCACGGCGATCGACACTTCCTTCTCGCCGTCGACAGCGACGGTCATGACGGGCGTGCCCGCGCCGACCACCTGGCCGACATCCGCGGAGATGGCGGTGACGATGCCGGCCCGGCTGGCCTTTAGATCGGTGTAGCCGACCTGGTTCTGCGCCTGCGCCAGCGTCGAGCGGGCGGAATCGCGCGTCGCCACGGCCTGGTCGTAGGTCAGTCGCGCCTGGTCGAGCTGCGACTTCGGCGCGAAGTTCTTGGCATAGAGCTGCTCGGCGCGCGTCCTGGCGAGATCGACGGTCTCGACCTGGCGCTCGGCGGCGTCGAGGCTGGCCTGCGCGCTCTTCACCGACAACTCGTAGTCGGAAGGATCGACGCGGGCGAGCACATCGCCCTCATTCACATGCTGGCCGATATCGACCAGGCGCTCCGTGACCTTGCCGGCGATGCGGAAGCCAAGGTTCATCTCAGTGCGGGCGCGCACCGAGCCGGAATAGTCGAGCTGGCGAGTGGTCTCAGACTTGCCGATCTCGACCACCTTGACCGGCCGGACGACTTCCTGGACGACCTCGGCCTTCTCCTGGCTGCAGCCTGCGAGGCTAAGGACCGCGACGATGCCGACAACCGGGAGGCCGGCGGCCGGCAGCCTGCGGAGGATGGAACTGGATAAAGACACCTTAGCACTCCCGAACTGGAGATGATCGTCGACCGCACCCGGCGGACAGCTTCTATTTCAAGGCTCTGATGGCGTAGTCGATTAGTTCGTCGGGCATCGCCCGGTTGGTCTTGGCGAGGCACTGCGCCACCATCTGCGGGTGGCAGAGGATGACGGTGGCGGCGCCGAAGCAGCGCGAAGCCGTCTCCGGATCCTGCTCCCTGAACTCGCCGGCCTCGATGCCCTCGCGGATCAATTCGGCATAGAGGTCATGGATGCTGTTGACGTGCTTGTCGATGACAGCCCAGTCGCGCTCCAGCGCAACGATGACCATCTCATGGACCTTCTCCTGGTCGAGCATCACCTCCAGCGTCATCTTGTACTGGGCGTGAATGTAGCGCCGCAGCCGTTCCTCGGCGCTGACGGGCAGGTGCATGATCTCATAGGCCATCTTGTAGCTGGCGCCGAGCATGCGGCCGCAGACGGCCTGGTGGATTTCGACCTTGGAGGCGAAGAAGCGGTAGATATTGGCCGGCGACATGCCGAGTTCGCGGGCAATGTCGGCGACGTTGGTCTTGCCGTAGCCGTAGTGGCGGAACAGCCGCTCGGCACAATCGAGAATGCGGGTCACATTCTCCTGTCTGGCGGGGTCGGCCACGATGTTAGCGGCTTCGGACATGACGCTTTCGTTTGATAAGTGACGAATTTCAATTTTCGTCACTCGTAAAACGAAACAAATGAGGAGTCAACGTGGAATCGACGTACGCGTATAATTGGTGACAGATGGTGACAGTTGCGAGGTGGACAGCGGGTACGGGGACGATTGGCCATTGCCGCCCGCGACGGCCGCACCCAACGGGAGGAGCAAGGAGCGAAGCGACGCGCTCAAGTGAGGCGGATCAAGATGTTACGCCAATTGCGTAGTGCCGCCGGCGGCAATTCTCAGCCACCGGAACGCGGCCGCACGGTCACAATGGATACCCGGGGTTCCGCAACCTTACTTCGCAACCGCTCCACCCTAGTAAGAACGTCGAGGTTGCTGGCGCAAACCGTCGACGTCGCAGCCACTGCATAGGAGCAAATTACGCCCCCTTCGCCATCTCCCGCAGCCGGAACTTCTGGATCTTGCCCGTGGAGGTCTTGGGGATCTCGGCAAACACCACCGCCTTCGGCACCTTGAAGCGGGCAAGCAGCGAGCGGCAATGTTCGATGATCTCGGCTTCGGTGGCCGTCTTACCCGGCTTCATCTCGACATAGGCGATCGGCACCTCGCCCCATTTCTCGTCCGCGCGGGCAACCACGCCGCAAGAAGCGACGGAGGGATGTTTGTAGAGGGCGTCCTCGACCTCGATGGACGAGATGTTCTCGCCGCCCGAGATGATGATGTCCTTGGAGCGATCCTTGAGCTGGATGTAGCCGTCGGGATGCATGACGCCGAGGTCGCCGGAATGGAACCAGCCGCCGGCGAAGGCCTCGTCGGTCGCCTTGCGATTCTTCAGATAGCCTTTCATGACGATGTTGCCGCGGAACATGACCTCGCCGATTGTCTCGCCGTCGGCCGGCGTCTCCACCATCGTCTCCGGGTCCATCACCGTCAGCCCTTCGAGCGCGGCATAACGTACGCCCTGGCGGGCCTTCTTCGCTGCCCTCGGCCCCTTCTCCAGCGCATCCCATTCATTGTGCCATTCGTTCACGACGGCCGGGCCGTAGGTCTCGGTCAGGCCGTAGAGATGGGTGACGGCAAAACCGGCGTCGGCCATGCCGGAGAGCACAGCCTCCGGCGGCGGCGCGGCTGCCGTGTTGAAGGTGACTGTCTGGGGGAACTGGCGCTTGTCCTCGTCCTTGGCGTTGATCAGCACCGACATGACGATCGGCGCGCCGCACAGATGGGTGACGCCATGGTCGGCGATGGCATCATATATCGGCCTCGCCCGCACCCAGCGCAGGCAGACATGGGTGCCGGCCTGCACGGCCAAAGTCCAGGGGAAACACCAGCCGTTGCAGTGGAACATCGGCAGCGTCCACAGATAGACCGCATGCTTGGCCATGCCGGCATGGATTGTGTTGGTGTAGGCCATCAGCGCGGCGCCACGGTGATGGTAGACGACGCCCTTCGGGTTGCCCGTGGTGCCGGACGTGTAGTTGAGCGAGATGGCGTCCCATTCGTCATCCGGCATCGACCAGGCGTAAGCCTCGTCGCCCGCGGCGACGAAGTCCTCATAGTCGAGCACGCCGATCCGGTCGCCCTTCGGATAGGGCGCGTCGGCGGCGTAATCGGGGTCATCATAGTCGATGATCAATGGCTTGGCCCTGGCCAACGCCAGAGCCTCCTTGACCACGCCCGAGAATTCGCGGTCGACGATCAGCACTTTCGTGTCGGCGTGATCGAGCTGGAACGCGATGATGGCTGCGTCGAGACGGGTATTCAGCGAATGCAGCACCGCCTTGGTCATCGGCACGCCGAAATGCGCCTCAAGCATCGGCGGCGTGTTGGACAGCATCACCGTCACCGTGTCGCCCTTGCCGATGCCGTGCTTCGCCAGCGCCGAGGCAAGCTTCAGCGAACGGCGCCAGAAATCACGATAGGATACGCGCTGACGGCCATGGATGATGGCGATATGGTCGGGATAGGTTCTTGCCGCGCGCTCAAGATATGTGAGCGGCGTCAGCGGCTGATGGTTGGCAGCATTCCTGTCGAGATCCTGTTCGTAGGGATTGGCCATCCCGTTCTCCCCAAAGTTCTTTTCGAACCTTCTAAACTCTGGTCCTCTGTCACGCTATCCCTACGAATAGCTGAAAATGCTATGATCCCGCCGCTTGACAGAACGGCGATCCACATGGACCCGTGCCTACAGGTAAGAGCCTCCCGCAACCCAAATTTGACTTTTGTCGAGAGCCGTGACTAATGTCAGCCGAGGAGACGGCATGGCGATCAGACCGGCAGAACAGCTCATCCACAAGGCCGCCTGGCTTTACTATGCCCATGGCCTGCGTCAGGACGAAGTGGCGAGCCAGCTCAACATTTCGCGTGCTTCGGTCGCCATGTATCTGCGCAAGGCGCGCGAGACCGGCATCGTCAACATCTCGACCTCGACCCAGCTCTTCACCGATGACGTCATGGCGCGCAAGGTCGAAGACGCCTTCGGGCTCGACGCCGTCTGGATCGCACCGGAAAACGCCTATCTCGCCGATCCCTCGACCGATATCGCGGTGCTGGCGGCGAGCGTCTTTCTCGAACTGGTGAAAAAAGGCGATCGCATCGGCGTCGCCTGGGGGCGCACCGTCTACACCATCGCCGACATCATGTCCTATGCCGACCTGCAGGACGTCACCGTTGTGCAGCTCTGCGGCAATCTCGGCGCGCCATATTCCTACCGGCCCGACCAGTGCACGATGGAGATCGCCCGGCGGCTCAACGCCAAGGGGCTGAACTTCTACGCGCCGCTAGTGCTGTCGACCGAGGAACTGGCGCGAGGCCTGCGCGCCGAGCCGGTGATCCGCGACCAATTGGCCGGCATCGCCGACTGCGATTTGGCGCTCTACTCCGTCGGCGCGGTCGACGCCGACAGCCATCTGGTGAAATGCGGCGCACTGACGGCGGCCGAGATGGAAGCGCTGCGCAGCCGGGGTGCGGCCGGCGTCATCGCCGGGCAGATCATCGACGCCAAGGGCGAGGTGCTCGACTGCAGCTACAACCGGCGCGTCATTTCCGCCGAACTCGCTTCGCTGCGCGCCATAGGCAAGCGGCTGATGGTGGTGCAGGAAGACACCAAGTTCGAGCCGCTGCTTGCGGCAATCGCCGGCGGGCTCTGCACGCATCTGGTGATCGGAGCGCATATGGCCGAGCGCCTGCTCCAGCACGCCGGCGCGGCAACCAAAAAGGCGTCGTAGAAAAGCACCCTCGCCGCTTCTGTCATCGCGGCGTCGCGGCTTCCAGTTCATGAGCAGCAGAAAGACGGAATCGGACGGTACGATATGAAGAACCTTTGGAACGACGCCGACGCGGAAAAGATGGTTGCCGACTACGCCAGGAAGGGCGTCGGCGGAGACCTTGCGTTGCGCGTCTACACGACCCGTCTGCTTGGCGGCGAACCGCGGCTGGTGCTGCATGGCGGCGGCAACACGTCCTGCAAGACCAAGGCCACCGATCTCGTCGGCGACGAATGGGACGTGCTGTGCGTCAAGGGCAGCGGCTGGGACATGGCCGTCATCGAGCCGCAAGGCCTGCCGGCGGTGAAGATGAGCGCGCTGCTCAAGGCGCGCGGACTGGACAAGCTCTCGGACGAGGACATGGTGGCGCTGCAGCGCTCCAACCTGATTGATCCGTCCTCTCCCAATCCGTCGGTCGAAACGCTGCTGCACGCCTTCCTGCCGCACAAATTCGTCGACCACACGCATTCGACGGCGATCCTGGCCATCGTCGATCAGGAAGACAGCAAGCCGCTGATCAAGGCCGTGTTTGGCGACAAGATGGGCTACGTGCCCTACATCAAGCCTGGTTTCGACCTCGCCAAGGTCGCGGCCGACGTCTATGACGCCGACCCGAGCGTCGAGGGTCTGATCCTCGACAAGCATGGCATCTTCACCTTCGGCGACGATGCCAGGCAAGCCTATGACCGCATGATCCATTATGTGAATGTCGCCGAGGAATATGTCGCCAGGAACGGCAAACCCAAGGCGGCCAAGGCGGCGCTGCCCGCGAAGCTGGCGAAGCCCGCCGACATCGCGCCGATGCTGCGCGGCGCCGTTGCCGTGGCGCGCGGCGAAGGCCGCTTCGACCGCATGATCAGCGACTTCCGCACCTCGGATGCGATCGTCGATTTCATCAATTCCGCCAAGATCGCCGACTATGCGGCCCGCGGCGTGTCGACGCCCGATCTGTCGATCCGCATCAAGACGGGACCAATGGCCGTGCCGGCGCCCGATGCAGACAAGCTCGGCGATTACAAGGGCGCCTTGCGCAGCCATGTCGAAGCGTTCGTCAAGGACTACACCGCCTATTTCGAGACCAATGACGCGCTGGACGACGTCAAGCGCACCATGCTCGACCCGATGCCGCGCCTGACGTTGGTGCCAGGCCTCGGCATGTTCGGCCATGGCCGCACGCTGAAGGACGCGAAGATCGCCTCCGATGTCGGCGAGATGTGGATCGAGGCGGTGCGCGGCGCCGAGGCCGTCGGCAATTTCCATCCGCTCTCCAAGGCCGACCTGTTCCCGCTCGAATACTGGTCCCTGGAGCAGGCCAAGCTTGCCTCGAACAAGCCGAAGCCGCTGACCGGCCAGGTGGTGCTGATCACCGGCGGTGCGGGCGCCATCGGTGCCGCGACGGCGAAGCTGTTCGCCGCCAATGGCGCGCATGCGGTGATCGTCGATCTCGACCAAGCCAAGGCCGCGGACGCGGCGAAGGCCGCGGGCAACAACTCGATCGGGGTCGGCGCCGACATCACCAAGCCTACCGAAATGCGAGCCGCCTTCGACAAGGCGGTCGCGGTCTATGGCGGCGTCGACATTCTGGTCTCGAACGCGGGAGCGGCTTGGGAAGGGCGCATCGGCGAGCTCGACGACGCCACGCTGCGCAAGAGCTTCGAGCTCAACTTCTTCGCCCACCAGTCGGCGGCGCAGAATGCGGTGCGCATCATGCTGGAACAGGGCACGGGCGGCGTGCTTTTGTTCAACACCTCCAAGCAGGCGATCAATCCCGGGCCGAAGTTCGGCGCCTATGGCATCCCGAAGGCGGCGACATTGTTTCTGTCGCGCCAGTACGCCCTTGACTACGGCGCCTATGGTATCCGCTCCAATGCTGTCAACGCCGACCGCATCCGCTCGGGCCTCCTGACCGACGCCATGATTGCCAGCCGCTCCGGCGCGCGAGGCGTGTCTGAGAAGGAATACATGTCCGGCAATCTGCTCGGCCAGGAAGTGACGGCCGAAGACGTGGCACAGGCCTTCCTGCACCAGGCACTGGCCGAGCGCACCACGGCGGACGTGACGACGGTGGACGGCGGCAACATCGCGGCGGCGCTGCGTTAACGATGTGAACCTGGGGCGGTTCATCATTTCTGGCAACGATGGACCGCCTCTTCGTGTTGATGTGTTCCGAAGGAAAGCGGTCTCGCGCCTTCTGCTGGAAAACTGCTTTAGCAGATCAAATTCCCGGCCCAATCCTTTGCACATTGTTTGCGTAACTTCGGGATGACTTGCGTCTCGCATCCGATCGCAAAGTGGAGTTGACATGCAGTCCAGGGAAGTGCCGTTCTTCAGCCAGTGGGAATCGCCCGACATGACCCTGCCTGTTCTGGCGGAGGGACCGTCGGCGCTTCTCCGCGATCCGCTGTGGCGCAACTCCGGCGCCGAGACGGTCGAAGACTATGCGCGCTGGGCGGTCAATGTTTGCGGCATGGCCTGTCTGAAGATGATCCTTGCCACGCGCGGCGACATCTACCCGACACTGGAGCTTGCCCGCGCCTGCACGGCCTATGGCGGCTATGTCGTCAGCGAGGCCTCCGGCTCGATCAAGGGATTGATCTACGCCCCGTTCGTAACTTTCGTGGCCGAACGCTTCGGGCTGGCCGCAGAGACGATGACGAATGTCGACGTTGCCGCCCTTCCCGGATTGCTGTCGAAGCATCGGTTCTTCATCGCGTCCGTAAGCAGCAGCGTTCGCTGGCCCGAGCGAGAGCCGCCAGCTAAGGGCGGGCATCTGGTGCTGGTGACGGCAGCCTCCTCGGGGGAAATCCGATTTCACAATCCGTCCGGCCACGACGAGCAGAGTCAGGCGAACGCCAGGCTGCCACTCGCCAGCTTCGATCGCTTTTTTGCCAATCGCGGCATCGCCGTAGAATTTCGGCACTGATCAATCCTGGAGATAACAGTGGCAGAGAAGAAACTTCGTATCGGCGTGCTCTTCGGCGGTCGATCCGCCGAGCATGAGGTGTCGCTGCTGTCGGCGGCCAATGTCATGGCCGCGCTCGACCCGGCGAAATACGATGCTGTCCCGATCTTCGTCACCCGTGAAGGGCAATGGCTGCTAAGCCGTTTCGAGAACGGCGCTCTCGCCACGCCTTCCAGCGGCATTGAGATCTGCCTGGTGCCCGGTGGCCATGGGCGGATGCTGGCGATCCCCGCCGGCGGTGCGCCCCACGAGTTGCCTGCCCTCGACATCCTGTTTCCGGTGCTGCACGGCCTGCATGGCGAAGACGGCTCGGTGCAGGGAGTGGCAGAAGTGGCGCGCGTGCCGCTCGCCGGCTGCGGCATACTGGGTTCTGCCACGGCGCTCGACAAGGACATCGCCAAGCGGCTGCTGAAGGCGGCGGGGGTGCCGGTCGCGCGCTCGGTGACGATAGATGAGGTCGCGAGGCCGTCGTTTGCCGAACTGGAAGACAAGCTCGGCTTGCCTCTGTTCATCAAGCCGGCGCGGCAGGGCTCGTCGGTCGGCGTCGCGAAGGTCAATGGCAGCCAGGAATTCGATCGCGCGTTGACGGAAGCCTTCCAGCACGACCGCAAGCTGCTGGCGGAGGAATTCGTTCGCGGCCGCGAGATCGAGTACAGCGTGCTGGAGAGCCCTGCTGGCGAGCTCCTCGTCTCGCGGCCGGGCGAGATCGTGCCCGCGGAGAGCCACGGCTTCTACAACTACAACGCCAAATACATCGACGAGAATGGCGCGGCCCTGATCGTGCCGGCCGAACTGCCGCAGGAAGTCGAGAATGGCATGCGCGATATGGCCGCCAGGGCGTTCCGGGCGCTCGGCTGCGACGGCATGGCCCGCGTCGACTTCTTCCTGATGCCGGACATGAATTTCCTGATCAACGAGCTCAACACCATTCCGGGCTTCACCAACATCAGCATGTACGCCAAGGCGATGGCGGCCAGCGGCATCAGCTATCCGGAGCTCATCGACCGGCTGGTGGCGCATGGGCTGGCGCGCGCCGGCCGCTGAAAAAGACCCGAGGATTCGAAATCTCGGTCGCGGCCAGTTGGCCACGTCGCCGCATCACTCCGGCAGGCCGGCCTTGCGGAAGCCGTCGACGAAATGCTCGAGCATCGCGTCGTCGCGGAACGGCTCGGTCTCGACCCAGCGCTGCGTGGAGAAATGCGGATTGCCGACGAGGAATAGCGCGACTTCGGTGCGCGCCTCGTCGAGCCGGTCGAGCTGAGCAAGGGCTGCCGCCAGGAAGCGGCGCGAGCTGGTGCGATAGGTCTCGTCGCGGCGCAGCGTCTTGACGGCCGCCTCGTAGTCGCCGGCCGCATACTGCGCCTGGCCGAGCGTCAGATAATACCAGCTCGGCGGAAACGGGTTGAGCCGGAACGCCTTGCGAATGTGCTCCAGGCCCTCGTCTATCCGCCCACCCAGCACCTCGATGTCGGACAATGTCGCCCAGATATCGGCCTCGTTCGGGTCGAGCTCGATCGCCTTGGCGAATTCCACTTCCGACCGCTCGAAATCGCGTTCATAGGCAAGAAGGTTCGCCAGAACCCAGCGGCAACCGGCATCGTTGGGATCTATCGCCACAGCCTTGCGCGCCAGCTCCAGGGAGGTGCTGCGGGCAGGCTCGAACGGCTCACCCCAGTGCACCCAGCCCATCCAGTGGTTCATGGCGAGCCAGCGATAGGCCTCGGCGTAGTCGGGATCGAGCGAGACCGCGCGCGTCAGCATCAGATGCGCCTCGCGCGCCATCTGCGGCGACTCGTCGAACATTTTGCGCGCCCTCACGACGAGATCATAGGCTTCGAGGTTCTTCGGCCGGTTGCGCTCCGGCGGCGCGCGCAGCCGCCCGAGCAGCGCCTCGACGATCTTGGCGGTCGCCTCATCCTGAACGGCGAAAATGTCTTCCAGGCCGCGATCGAAACGCTCCGCCCACAGATGCTCGCCGCTCAGCGCATCGATCAGCTGCGCGTTGATGCGCACGCGCCCGGCGGCGCGCCTGGCGCTGCCCTCAAGCAGATAACGCACGCCAAGTTCGCCAGCGATGGCGCGCACGTCCATGGCCTTGCCCTTGTAGGCAAACACCGAATTGCGCGCGATGACGAACAGGCCCGGGATCCGGGAGAGATCGGTGATCAGGTCTTCCGTCAGGCCGTCGGCGAAAGAATCCTGGTCGGGATCGTTGCTCAGATTGACGAAGGGCAGCACGGCGATCGAGGGCTTGTCGGGCAGCGGCAGGAGTTTACGCGTGGCGGCGGGCTGTTCGACGGTACCGGTGAAGCGATAGCCGACGCGCGGCACCGTGGCGATCCACTCGCCACCGCCGGTGGCCGGACCGAGCAGCTTCCTGAGCTGCGCGATCTGTACCGTGAGATTGCCTTCCTCGACGGCCGTGCCCGGCCATGCCGCGTCCATCAGTTCGGCCTTGGCGAGGATTTCACCTGGGCGCGCGACAAGCGCCTCGAGCAGCTTCAGCCCGCGGTGGCCGGCGGCGACGGGAACATCGCCCCGAAGCAGCGTTCCCGCGCCTGGATCAAATACGAACGGTCCAAAAGCAAAGCGCGATCCCTGCATGCGGCGATCTATAGCCGATTTGGAAGTTTTGAGAACTATTTGGGAGGGCTTAATTACGTCGCCGGCCGCCCGCGGCACACTGCAATCTCAATCAGGTCAGGGGTTTCCAAACCCTCTACTACATGGAGGTTGCCATGAACGATATTCTTGCGACTTGCGCACCCTTGGCGGCGCACCCAGCCGAGATCAAGAGGCGCTGGCGCTACAGCCTGTCGGCCCTGCGCAGCCTCATCGCGCTGCGTCGCGAGCAGGCCTATTTCCGCTTCGAGCTCAAGCGGATCGCGAAGGACAATCCACATCTGATCGACGACATCGGACTGACGAGAAAAGAGGTCGAGACGGAGATCGCCAAACTGCCATTCTGGCAGCGATGAGGTGGAAAAGAAAAAAGAGAGCGGCCCATTGGACCGCTCTCTTCAGCAGAGACAAGCAGAGCCCTTACTTGGCGTTCGGGTTCGGCATCCAGGCCGGCATCGCGACATCGGCATGGGCGAACTGCGGCAGCTTGGCCGATAGGTCTTCCATGTTCTTGATGTCCTTGTCGATCAGTTCCTTCTGGGTGATCAGCGTCGGCGGCACGATGACGTTGTGGCCGGGATCCTCTCCGGCGAGAAGCTGCGCCAGGGCGCGCACCGAGACCTGGCCCACGACGGCCGGATTGGTGGCTGCTGTGGCAGCCCAGGCGCTGTCCGGCTCGCGCATGGCGGCGATATCGGACGTCGAGATGTCGGCCGAATAGATCTTGATGCCCTTGTTCAAACCCGCCTCGTCGACGGCGATCTTCACGCCCTTGGCGAACTCGTCATAGGGTGCGAACATCACCTTGATGTCGGGATGCGCCTGCAGCACCGAACGCGCCTGGTTGGCGACGGAATTGGCGATCGGGTTGTCGAGCGTGCCGAACTGCGCGACCTCGCTGATGCCCGGGTACTTCTTCTTCACGTCCACCCAGGTCTCGTTGCGGCGGTCGAGCGGGGCGATGCCGGCGACATAGACATAGCCGGCCTTCCAGCTCTCGCCATTGTCCTTCACCGCCTGCTCGAGCGCCAGCTTGGCGAGATCCTTGTCCGACTGCTCGATCTGCGGGATCTTCGGGTTCTCGACATTGACGTCGAAGGCGACGACCTTGATGCCGGCATCGACCGCGCGTTGGGCGGCGTCCTTCATCGATTCCGTCAGGCCGTGCTGGATGATGATGCCCTGAACGCCGAGCGCGATCGCCTGGTCGACCATGTCGGCCTGGAGCGCTGCATCCTGGCGGCTGTCCAGCACGCGCAGGTCGACGCCGAGCGCCTTGGCCTGCGCCTCGACGCCGGAGAGATAGGCCTGGAAGAAGTCGCCGGTCGAAAGGTAACGCACCAGCGCGATCTTGACGCCCGACTTGTCGAACGGCGCGGGGCGATCCGCCGCCAATGCCGTCCCCTGCGCCAGCAGCGCCGCGCCGGCGAGGCCGAGTGCGGCCTTCCCCAAGAGTCTTCTTGTAATGCTCACTTCGTTTTCCTCCGTTTTGTCTCACTGCCCCGGTCGAAACTATCTCTTGCCCCTGCCGGATAGGGCGAAGGTGAAGACAAGGGCGACGACGAGCACCGCGCCCTTGACGAAATCCTGCGTGTAGTAGGGAGCGTTCATCATCGTCAGGCCTTGCAGCAGGACGCCGACGAACACCGCGCCCACGGCCGTGCCGAAGGCGTTGGGCTTGGCGGCGCCGAGCACCGCGTAGCCGATTAGCGCCGCCGCCACTGCGTCGAGCAACAGATTATTACCCGAGGCGATGTCGCCGCGTCCAAGCCGGGCGGCGAGCAAAATCCCGCCGATCGAGGCAAAAACTCCCGAAATGACGTAGGCCCAGATTTTGTATGCCTTGACAGGCGCGCCGGCGAGTTCAGCCGCCCTCTCGTTGCTGCCGACGGCATACATCATGCGACCGAAGCGGGTGTATTCGAGGAAGAACCAGATCAGCGCCGCGAGCACCACCAGTACCACCACAGAGACCGGGATCAGGTTCGGGATGAAGAAGTCGATGCGGTGGCGGCCGAGCGCCAGGAATGCTTCCGAGAACTTGCCGTTGGCGACCGAGCCGTCGGGCATGGTCATGCCGGTGGCGATCGAGCGCCCTTCCGTCGGAATGCGCTGCAGGCCAAGCAGCAGGAACATCATGCCGAGCGTGGCCAGCAAATCGGGCACGCGCATATAGACGATCAGCCAGCCGTTGATCAGGCCGACGATGACGCCGATGACCAGGCAGGCGATGACGGCGACGATGGCATTCTGCTCCAGCACGACCATGGCATAGGAAGCCGCCATCATGGCGCTGGTGGCGACCGAGCCGATCGAAAGGTCGAAGCCGCCGACCACGAGGGTGGCGGTGACGCCGAGCGCCAGCACGCCGGTGATGGCCACCGACTGGAAGATGAAGACGGCGCTTTGCGGCGAAGAAAAACCGTCGGCGGCGATCGCGAAATAGGCGATCAGCCCGACCAGCAGGACGATGAAGCCGTAGCGGATGGCATAATCGCGCACCATCACTCAGCGCCCTGCCGCGCGGCTATCCGACAAAAGCTCATTCCAACTCCACTCCGTGCAAATCCAATGCGCGTCGCGTCGAAACGGATTCACGCGACTCGCTTCAAGTTCTCTTTTCTGATGCATGTCGTTCTCCAAAACCGCTGCGCACTTTTGGGCGACATGCATTGGACCTCATGCCGCGCTGTGAAGCGGACCGCCGGCCACTTCCGCCAACAGCCGGTCGAGGTCGATATCGGCGTTGCGATGCTCGCCGACGATCGTATGTTCCGACATCACCAGGATGCGGTCGGCGGTCTCCAGCGCCTCGTCGATCTCGGTAACGAAGATGAGCGTCGCGCGGCCGTCGGCGCTGGCTCTCAGCTTGGCGGCGATGTCGCGACGCGCCGAAATGTCGACGCCCTGGAAAGGCTCGTCGAGGATGAAGAGCCGAGAAGCCTGCGACATCCAGCGCGCCACCATCACCTTCTGCTGGTTGCCGCCGGACAGCGCCGACAGCTCGTCCTTCTCCGAGCGGCAGACGATGCCGAGCTCCTCGATCTGGCGGCGCGCGACGGCGCGCTCGGCGCGCCGTTTCATCACACCGAAGCCCGACATGCGTTTCAGGAACGGCAGGCTGATGTTGCGCTCGATGTTGAAGCCGCCGACAATGCCGCTCGCGGCGCGGTCCTTGGCGACCAGGAAAACGCCGGCGGCGACCGCCTCGCGCGCCGACCCCGGCGCGTAGGGCTTGCCGTTCATATGCATGGTGCCGGCAAGCGGCCGGCGCACGCCGAACAGCGTTTCCGCCAGAGCCGTCTTGCCGACCCCGACCA
>Ga0315336_1002707_pt1 | contig 26027 bp, 20 predicted proteins | sample ASW5metaG_FD_204512 | JGI IMG/M metagenome (GOLD analysis project Ga0315336, IMG submission 204512) | Ammonia-oxidizing marine archaeal communities from Monterey Bay, California, United States - ASW #5 | ecosystem: Environmental > Aquatic > Marine > Intertidal zone | place: USA: California... | reverse complement strand
ATAATCTTGCCCTAGCACCAAATCTCCCGCGATAGGCCGCGCTTTCACATGGGCCTGTCGCTCCCATGTTCGGCCTCGGACGTCGTAATACGCCAAAGCGCTATCTGTGCTGCAACAGATCGCGCCATGGCGGCCTTCGGGCCGCAACCGCATGTCAACCCGATAGGCAAACCCCAGGGCGGTTTTCTCAGAGAGCAACCGGATCAGCGCTTGAGAAACACGATTGCAATAGTCCAGGGTCTCAGCTTCACCTTCCCGTGCTGTTGGCGATTGGAAGAGTAGGACCAAGTCGATGTCACTGGAATAGTTCAGCTCCAAACCACCGAGCTTTCCCAAGGCAAGAACGACGAATTGAAGGCGTCGCGGGAGAGATCCGTTTCGGTTTCGGCTCTTTTCCCAAGCTGCACGATGGGCGTAATCAAGGGCACCCTCGACCACGGCATCGGCTACATACGATATCTGCCTGGTAATCTGCGAGACGTGATTTCCCAATACAATGTCCCCATAGGCAATCCGCAACGTTTCGCGACGCTTAAACCTGCGCAGAGCGGCCATCACGTCCTGTTCGCTATCTAGCTTGCGCACCTCCTCTAACAGCTCGTCGACCAACACCTCGCGGGCCACGGGACGACCTTCGGTCGTTCGCAGTAGAGAAAAACTTTCTGGGTCAGCACACAATTGATCGCTAAGATCTTGACTGGTACTGAATAGCTGCAGCAAATCAGGAAGCGCCTGTTCCTCTTGATCAAACAACGAAGCTGTCGACAACGGATTACGAGCGGCCAGCAGAAACCGCTCCAAGTTGTTCAACGCCATGTCGACATCGGCAAGCTGGGGCGCCGCTTTGGCAAACTGATCGCAGAGAATGGCGATCAACTCGCTGGGGAGCCCAGCGTCGCCCAACCGCTGCAGATTGGCGTAAGCGGTACGCGGATCTTCAATCCCCAGGGATCGAAGCCAAGTTTCCGCTTCGGTGGGGGAATCGAGAATGCTACGTAGACGTTCGATCTGCATCAGGTACCAACATGCAAAAAGACTATTAAAAGAAACACTCATCCTAGTCGGGCTGCTCGCTTGCCGTATCGCAGATGGCCACAAGTCCTATTGCCACGTCTGCCACACTCCCGAAACAGGGCGCACCACGGGACTATTCTTTCATCGCAGCCCGCGGGATTCAACCATCATCGCAGTAGTCAGGCCTGAAGAGCAAACAGTTCGGGGCCAACGTGTCTGGTGACGACCTCGCCGAAGAGAGTATGAGCGTTGGCGTCGAAGACCGTCACAGGCAAGATTTCGCCGATCTGCCGCTGGTTGCCCTCGAATACTACGATACGATCGCACATGGAACGGCCAATCAATTGAAGCAGCGGCCCGTCACTCTGCTGCTTTTTAATGCTAGTCTTGCTGGGACCTTCCACCAACACCTCAACGTCGCGCCCGATAAACGGTTGATTGTCCTGTTCACTGATCGCGTTTTGGATCTCCAGCAGTTCGTTGTTCCGGCGTTTCTTGACCGGTTCGGAAACATCGTCCTCAAACAGCTCAGCTCCCCGCGTACCCGGCCTCTCGCTGTATTTGAAGATATAGCTATTCTTGAAGCGCCACCGCGATGCTAACTGACAAGTCAGTTCGAAATCTTCCTCGGTCTCACCGCAGAAGCCGACGATAAAATCGCTAGTTACTGCCGCGCTAGGCACAAAGTACCGGATACGCTCCATCATTTCGTTGTAGTCTTCTACTGTATAGCCCCTCTTCATTCGTTCCAGCATCCGGTTCGAGCCACTCTGGGCAGGGACATGAAGATACTTCACGCACTTGGGTAAATCGCGAACCGCGGCGAGTACGTCGTCGGTCATGTCCTTCGGATAGTTCGTGACGAACTTAATCCGATCTAAACCATCAATCTCGTGTAAGGAAACTAGTAGATCACTAAATCGAGTCTTGCGATCTCCTTCTACGTAGCGATAACTGTTGACGGTTTGTCCCAACAGCGTGATTTCTCGGCACCCTTCGTCGGCTAACTGGCGAGCTTCGGCCAGAATTTGCTCGGGAGGTCTGCCCTGCTCTGGGCCGCGTACGCTAGGTACGATGCAGTAAGTACAGAACTTGTCGCAGCCGATCATGATGCGCACGTAAGCCTGATAGGGCGTAGGCCGCATCTCCGGATCACGCAGCGGATCGAAACTTTCGTGGCTGTGCTGAATCTGTTCTCGGCTACCCTCCTTGCGACCGAGACTCACTTCCATCTGATTCCCACCACCGGTCTCAATAGACTTGATAAGTTCAGGTATCTGGTGCAACTGGCCCGGCCCTACAACCATGTCGACATACGGAGCCCGATCGAAAATCAGCCGTTGGTCTTTCTGGGCCATGCAGCCGATGACGCCAATGATCTTTCCGGGGTTGTCTACCTTTGCGTTCTTCAATCTCCCCAATGCACTATAAACCTTGTCTTCCGCATGCTGCCGAACGCTGCAAGTATTAAACAGGATGGTATCTGCTTCAGCCGTGTCGTCCGTCAGCCGGTATCCCTGTTTGCGCAAGCTGGCCACCACCAACTCGCTGTCGAGCACATTCATCTGGCAACCAACCGTTTCGATGTACAGCTTCTTCGTCATGGGTGTTTAGCTATGCCGCGCCTCGATTGTCAGGTTTGCTGTGCTGCTCGACCTTGGGGATGCTCGCGGACTCTTCAATCCCGCGATTCTTGGCGATCTGACTCTGGAGCTGACTAACCAATCGATTTCGCCGACGGGTCATCAGACGCACTAAGGATACCAGGGCTATGTAACCAGCCACGCACGCAATTAAAACGTCCCAGCGATCCATGCCGAATATCTCCGTGAAGTCTCAAGAAATAGTCACGAAAAGTGTCCATATCAGGGCTCTCATGATACACCGCAATCGGGCTCCTTAGCGAGATGAAATCACCCTTCGGCAGTCCGCGAAATGCCCGGTTCGTCTAGCACTGGTGACGTGCCGATTTTGCCGATGATACTGCATGCAGAGCGGGAACCAGTGCTGTCTGGGGCTCGGGAGTCCTACGAAACCCCGTCTTATCGGCCAACTTGAGCTTCCGGCCTGGCGCGTTCCACCCCCTTCGCAGAGCGAGGGGCCGGGAAAAGCTATCCTTCTTTACCCGCGGGAAGTCATTCCACGGGCAGTCGGCATACCTCGTGTAGTCGGCTCTACCAGGTTTTGGTCCGTTGAGTTGAGGTACGTCGTATGTGGTGGCTGGTTGGTAGCGGGCTGATCTTTCTAGTAGGCCTAGCTGTCTACGACATCGTGCAGCACAAGCATACGATTCTACATAACTTCCCTATCGTTGGGCATTTCCGCTTTTGGATTGAGAAGATCGGTCCCGAGCTTCGCCAGTACGTCGTCGCTAGCGACAACGAAGAGCGTCCGTTTAGCAGGGCCCAACGCCGCTGGGTCTATGCCTCATCAAAGTCTGAGAACAACTACTTCGGGTTTGGTTCCAGTCTAGATTTTCAGCAGCTCGCCAATCACCTGATTGTCAAGCACAGTAGTTTTCCGCTTCCCGACCCACCTCCTGGCCATCCCGACTACGATCCGACTTTCGCACTGCCCTGCGCAAAAATTCTCGGCCAACATCGTGGGCGTTCCGCGTCGTTCCGACCTCGATCGATCGTCAATATTTCTGGCATGAGTTTTGGTTCGCTGAGCGGGCCCGCTATCGAGGCGTTCAATCGAGGGGCCAAGCTGGCCGACGCGTTGCACAACACAGGCGAAGGTGGCGTTTCGAGTTACCACCAGCAAGGGGGCGATCTTGTGTGGCAAATCGGTACGGGCTACTTCGGGTGCCGCGACAGTGCGGGACATTTCTGTCTGGAGAAGCTCCGCGATGTTGTTGCCGAAAATCCGATCAAGGCGATTGAGATCAAGCTCAGCCAAGGGGCCAAACCTGGTGTAGGCGGAATGCTGCCGGCCGAGAAAATCACTCCCGAAATCGCTGCCATCCGCGGCATTCCACTGGGAAAAGATTGTGCCAGTCCCGCCAATCACAGTGAGTTTGGCGACGTCGACAGCATGCTCGATTTCGTTGAACGACTGGCTGAGGCTACGGGACTTCCCGTTGGAATCAAGTCAGCCGTAGGTGAATCGAGCTTTTGGCGTGAACTCTCAGGACGCATGGCACAAGAAGAGCGAGGAGTCGACTTTATTACGATCGACGGCGGCGAAGGGGGAACGGGGGCTGCGCCATTGGTCTTCTCCGATCACGTTGCGCTGCCCTTTAAGCAAGGAATGAGCCATGTCTATCGAGAGTTTGTGGCACAGGACATGCATGAGAAAGTTGTGTTCGTCGGCTCTGGCAAACTCGGTTTTCCCGAATCAGCCCTGCTCGCCTTCGGACTTGGATGCGATATGATCAACGTGGCCCGCGAGGCGATGCTTTCGATCGGCTGCATTCAGGCTCAGCGGTGTCATACGGGCTTTTGCCCAGCTGGCGTGGCAACTCAAAACAAATGGATGATGCGGGGCCTCGATCCGCGACTAAAGAGCGCCCGGCTGGCAAACTATCTTGTTTCGCTCCGCAAAGAGTTGCTCCGTCTCTGCCGAGCTTGCGGCGTCCCTCACCCTTCGCTCGTGACACTCGACAAGTTCGAAATTCTCGGTGAAGGGATCCAGTCGCAATCTGCAGCCGAGGCTTTTGGCTATCAAACCGATTGGGGACTCCCCTCGGCCGAAGATCAAGAAGCAGTGCTCGCTTGAACCGCTCAGCGAAAGGTCGTCGCAGGAGCCGAGTCTCGACGTTTCTGCATTAGCGATCGCACTCTCCGGCGCGCCCACCAGCCCACGCGTGTTCCTTCCACCAGCAACGACTCCAAATTGGGCAATGCCTCGGCAATCGCCAAGGAATCGGACGTGATCGGTGTTCCTGTCAGATCGAGATACTGCAGCTCTTGAAAGATGCTAAGACTGAGCACAAACTGATCTGATACCTGGCAGCCTGGTAATTCTAATTGCGTGAGGCCGGCCAAAGATGTCTTTTCCCGGATCATGGTACGGATCATCTCTTCGGCTTCCGACGAGTCCGCTAATCGGATACGTGTTATCCGCTCGGTAAGCTGAGCGAAGTCACCGAACGATTTCTCGAGCCAGTCGACTGCATTGGTCTGCACCTCTGCTCCATGTTGCTCAAGTTCTTGGACAACTCGCTGGATGGAAAGATATCCCTTCATTTTCGCGGCAATCCAACCGCGCCGATCCGAGCGAAAATCGACAAACTGTTTGGCCTGTTCGTAGGCCTCTTGCAAAGCATGAAACCGGGCCGAAGTGCCGCCACGGTCAGGATGTGCCAGCTTGGCCTTGGTCAGGTAAGCCTGCTGAACATCTTCCTGAGAATAGGGGGGTGCTAGTCCCAATTCCACCATGCAGTCAGGGCGCTGGTCACTCGATTGACCTGATCGTTTGGAAGACATCGAAATCGACTCCAAAACGTTGTTTCAGTTTATCGTGCAGTCTGTTCAGCCCACGATCGAACAAGAGACAAGAAGACGGCTGTGGAAATGCCTGCCGAACCGAATACCATACACATCACCATGATCTGATAGCGGGCCGCCACCAAGGCGTCCTGCCCGGCGAGAATCTGACCTGTCATCATGCCGGGAATAGAGACGATACCGACCGCCAACATGGAGTTGGTCAACGGAATGAGCGCCGCTCTAAAGGCCACTGCACGAGCGTCGATATAGGACTTGCCGCTGCCGGTTTCCGACTCGAATCGTTCCGACGCCAGACTGATACAGTTCATTGCATTGGCGAAGATCATTCCCGCCAAAGGTATCATGTAGCGCGAAGCAAACCAAGGGTCGAGCCGGAGGATCGCCTGGGTGACGAGCAACAGCGTCAACCCTCCTCCTAAAGCAATCGAGAAGAGGGCCTTGAAGTAGAGTTTAGACCGGTCTTGCTGCAGGTACCCCAGAGCAATCCAACTAGCTGCGGCTAGCATGACCGCCAAGACAGATAGTACGACCGATGCCTGCTCGACTTTGAAAATAAATGTCAACACATACCCGACCAGCAGAAGCTGGATCAGCATTCGCGACAAGGCGATAATGGTCAGTCGACCATTGAGTGACCAACGAAAGAGGATGGCTACGACCACTGCCACGGGCAGAAATGCCAGGACCAATCTTAATAGGGGAATTTCAATAATTGCGATGGTCATGGTCCGTTTACCTAACAAATTTTCCACCGACACGTTAGACTAAGTCTGCCCTGTCTGGTCCAAGCCGGTCGCCGACTCGTAGTGCATTGCCTCGGAGAAATTCTGCTGCCTTCATAACCCGTTTGCCAGCTGGCTGAAGCATCTCCAAACGTAACAATTCGTTGCCGGTGGCGATTAGCACATTCGGTTCTACGGAGACGACCGTCCCTGGTGTAGCCGAAACTGGCGGCAAGATACCGGCGTCGACGGAAACGCGATGGAGAATGAGCCGCTGGGGGTCGTGGTCTGCGCGGTACCAATTCGTATAAGCCCGGGGCCAGGGCTGCAAGCCCCGCACCTGGTTCTTGATCTGCCGTGCAGTTTGCGACCATTGGATAGCGCCGTCAGTCTTACTAAGTCGCGGAGCTTTGGTCGATTGGCTCGTGTCTTGCAGTGTCGGCTTGGTTGTACCTGTTTCCAGCTGGTCGACCACTTCGAGAACCAAGTCAGCCCCAAGCTGGGCCATTCGCGACTCAAGCTCGCCAGCTGTCTCGTCAGGATCGATGGGAATCTGTTGAAAACCCAAGCAAGGTCCTGCATCGAGTCCGGGAGTCATCTGAATGACCGTGTTACCCGTTACTTCGTCGCCGCTAAGAATGGCCCACTGCACGGGTGCCGCACCGCGGTATTTCGGCAGTAACGAGCCGTGCAGATTAATCCCTCCCAATCGAGTCACGCCGAGCGTTGTCGATTTTAAGATCTCGCCATAGTCGCAAACAACGAGCAAATCGGGCTTTAGACTGGCGAGTCGAGCACGAGCTGGATCAGAGTTTACCGAATCGGGTAGCCAAGTCTCGATTCTTAAATCCTCGGCTACCGCCTGAACTGGTGACAGAACAACTCGCCTTCCGCGAGGCGGACGTGAGACCACCAGTACAACTTCATGTTGCGAAGCATGTAGTGCGCACAGCGACGGCACTGCAAAAGGACCGGTTCCTAGCATCACAGCCCGCATCGAATTCTCGCGCTCAAATAAAACAGTGGCAACTGATCCACCCCTCACTGGTAGCCATCAGGATCGCATCCCGTTTAAAAACATGGCTCAGGTCCTCGCTTCCACCTGCTATGTCCGCAACTGTTCAAGCTCAGCTAATCGGGCAGCAACCTGATCATCGGTCGGCATTTCACCTCGATCTCGCATGCTGCTGAATTCGATCTCAAACTCCTCCAAAGCGTCGCGCACCTCCGCCATTTGCGTAGTCGACAGACGGTCGATAAACAGCCTGCCGTCCAGGTGATCGACTTCATGCTGAACGACGCGCGCCACGAACCCGCTCAGCTCAACGGTTACTTCCTCCCCAGCCAGATTGTACGCTTGTAGCGTGACGGTCTCATGGCGGGACACCGAGGCGGATATCCCCGGGATACTCAGACAGCCCTCATCTCCGGCTACTTGCGTCTTCCCTCTGCTCAAGACCGGGTTGATAAACACACCCTGTGCGTCTTTCTGCTCCGGGTCTCCCGTGGCGTTTATTACGAATAACCGATAAGGTAGGTTGACTTGATTCGCCGCCAGTCCAACACCTTCGTGTTGGTACATTAAATCAAACATCTGAGAAGCGTAGGCGCGAACCTCAGCATCAACTCGCTTTAGAGGTTTGGAAACATGCCGCAGGGTCGGATGCGGGTAATGGATGATCTGAAGTTCCAAGTCGCTGCCTGTCCTAGTCGACAAAAGTTCGGAAGATGACGGTTGATCACCGCGGGAATCAAACACGGTGGGGGAAACGTGACCGATTATACGTTCATCCTACCCCGTTGCGTAAGTGTTGCAGTGTGAGAACTGTTATGGAAATCCGAAGAGTATCTCATCGCTTCGAGTCGCTTGGGGCTTTGCTCTACAAGATGCCGGCCATACTCTCGTTGACGCTGCTGAGCAGCAGCGCTAGAATTGGTACCCTCTCCGCCAAGCGGAGATCACTACATTGCCCATTTCTCTGCGATCATCCAGCATGGCCGATTACCGCCTCTGGAAACGCTCTGATCAATCTCCAGCATGGCCTGCCTGGTGTGCCTCTCTGATCGTGCATGCCGGCCTTTTTATAGCGCTCGCTTACCTGATTCGCCACGAAGCGCTGCGTGGTGCTGCCCAGGAGAGCGTCGGGGAAGCTGGCATCGTACTGAAGCTTGACGCCGCGGAAGTTGTTGCCTCGGAAAGGGAACTCGAGGCGACCAACGTGTTCGACGCAACAACAGAGAATTATGACCTGACAGAGCCTCTGTCCTCCGATGCTGAAACGTCTGATTCCCAAGATCCGCCACTTGCGTCGACACCCGGAGTCAGCCCGTCGGAGGAGCCGGAAGCGGCAACATCCAATGATCGGTCCGACGAGCAGGCTTCCTCTCTGGCAGCCAGCGAACAAGTGAAAGTGCAGGTGTTCGGAGCTGAAGGTACTGGAACCAGGTTTGTCTACCTGTTCGACCGATCGGTCAGTATGGAAGGCCCCTCTCTCCAGGCGGCGAAGCGCGAACTCCTAGCGAGTATCGCTAAGCTCAACAACAACCATCAGTTTCAAATCATCTTCTTTAACCACGAGCCCGATGTTTGGGGTCTCGCAGGCGGACGGAATCGGCTCGTCTCAGCATCCGTTGTCAACAAACGGCTGGCTGCAAAGTACCTGCGCGGAATCCGGGCTGTTGGCGGCACCTACCGAGATGTTGCTCTGCAACTAGCGCTGAATCTGCAGCCAGACGTGGTTTTCTTCTTGACAGACACCGATGATCCCATGCCTGCTGAGACCATCGCCAACGCCATAGCGGTTGCTGCTCGCGGCAATACAAGCATCTGCACAATTGAGTTTGGCGCGTACACTCCTCCTCGCAACAACTTTCTCACCCAGCTCGCGCGTGAATCCGGTGGTAACTACGTTTATGTCGATACCACCAATTTCGGCAATTGACTAGGGCTACCAAACGCAGAGCCACGTCATCGACGCTCAGATTCATAGGGCTCCACTGCTTTGGGCGGGGATTTTCGCCTGAAACACACAAGAAACGATCGACCGAACAAAACGCTCGAATCGTAGACTGGCATAGCGTGTTCCCAAAGCCGATCTCACAGTCGCTGGACCGTGTTCGCCGCTTTTCAATTCGCCGTGCAGCTGGCGAAGTGAAAGATCATGGCTGCGTTGGATACCAGGGCCCGCGTACGTAGTAGACGCCAAATTGGGCTGTGTCCCTTGGCCAATGTGGTGTTTGTCGAAAACCCGCTGCAAAAGGTCCTGGACCTGGGTAATCGCGACCAAATTGATGGTCGATCCGAGAGATGCGCGAGCTAGCCGGACCCCAACTCCAATTAGTTTGGAGCTGGGCCGTAGGAGGGACTACCAGAGCCACGGGCCGACCATACGATGTATGAGCATACCCACCATGCCAGTTGTACGATTGGGCACGGCAGTGAGGACTCATGCAGGGGGATTCGGCCCGCGCCGGTGATGCTAGAAATGTCCCGATGATCGCAACGGCAGCTGCGCTCAATGAAATGCTCTTTAACACGGCAATGTTCCTCTTCGTATCGTAACGAGAAGTTTTGATGTTCTCTAACTAACCGTTGCTTCAAGTCTCTTCGCTGTTGCACACGCCCATGAGACGCAAACTCTGGGTTCTAAACACTTCACGAGCTCAGTGCAGACTATCAATAGCGATGGCTGAGCCGGTGCATGACGTCTTGCAGACGAAGACCGGACGTCTTGTAGCGAATCTTCGCGCGGGTCCAGCCAGCTCCATGATTGTATACATAGTGCGAACGCGAATGGTGATACATGTATTCGTGCGGCATCAGCGGCTGAGAAGTGATATACGTGTGCCCCACGTGAGCCGGCACAGGCTGAGGCGAGACATACATCTGCGCGGCAGTGCCAGAGGGGTTCGGTCCCACGTAGGCGTTGTAAAACAAATCGTTCTTGTTTTGGTAACTGATGGTTCGCTTGTGGTGTCCCCCTGCCGCTGATGACTCTTGACAGAAGTTCCAAACACCTATCACCATGGCGACGAGCAGGCTTGCTCGAGCGATACGATTGTGCATCGTTCCTCTCCTAGGATTGCCGACTCACTGAGCCGGTATGAAGTGGCATTGCCCAAGTGCGATCAGGACAATTTTCACTTCTCGAAAAACGGAGTAAATCTAAGTATCCTTCGTACGGCGATCTTGCGGCCGGAGCCTGAACTGACGGACAACCGTAGCAGACCATCCGTCTGGCCTGCGTGCTGAACGCCCTACCCTAATGGGTTTCGGCTCCATAGGGTCTTGACGATCAGCTTTTGTATTCTGGAGATATCGGTCTTGTAGTTTCTGCTGATCGAAGCGTCGACCTGCTCTGGGTACGCCCGAGATTTGCCGTTATAATCCGCTCAACAGGATAATCCGCACAACTGTTCCTGTCTGAAGACAGGCATGATTCACTCCGAGATCTGAAGGTAACGAGCAACAGTGGCCGTCAATAGCAAGAAAAAGAAACCCACCCAAAAAAAGAAACCTCGCAACCCTTCTGTCAACAAGAAGAAGGCGACGGCGTCGACCAATGGTGCTGCAGTGAAACGTCGCACGACTGCTAAGGCGATGGCCGCCAAGCAGCGCGACATCTCTGTGAGCGAGTTCTTCGCCAAGAACCGGCACCTGTTGGGTTTCGACAATCCCCGAAAAGCACTGCTCACAACAGTCAAAGAAGCGGTCGACAACTCGTTGGACGCCTGCGAAGAGGCGGGCATCCTGCCGGAACTTTGGGTTCATATCGAGCAGACCTCGGCCAATCGCTACAAGGTGGGCATTCAAGACAACGGACCGGGAATCCTCAAGAAACAGATTCCATTGATCTTCGGCAAGTTGCTTTACGGCTCGAAGTTTCATCGTCTAAGACAGAGCCGAGGACAACAGGGCATTGGGATCAGCGCCGCCGGCATGTACGGCGTGCAAACAACTGGGAAGCCGGTGAAGATCATCTCCAAAGTCTCGGTGCGTAAACCAACGCACTATTACGAAATCCAAATCGATACCAAGAAAAACCAACCGCGAATTCTCAACGGTCGAGGCGACGGCGTCGACATACCAGCTGGAGACAAAGGCACCGCTTATATCCGCCGGCACGGTATCGAGTGGGTTGATCAGCCCCACGGCACGCGTGTGACGATCGAACTGGAAGCCAAGTTTGTTCGCGGTCGGGGCAGCGTGGATGAGTACCTCGAACAGACCGCGATCGCTAATCCACACATCTCTCTCCACTATCTCGATCCGGAAGATTACCAATACGATTACGAACGCTCGGCCAACGAATTGCCCCGAGAACCCAAGGAAATCAAACCGCATCCCTACGGAATTGAACTGGGCCGTCTGGCAGCGATGGTCGAAGAAGCCGAAGCGATGTCACTCTCGGAATTCTTCCGTTCCCGATTCTCCCGAGTGACTCCTGGAGTCGCCAAGCGCATCTGTCAAACCGCCGGTGTGAGCACCCGTAGCAATACTCGAAAAGTTGGCCGGCGTGAGGCCGATCTGCTCTACCAGGCGATCCAGAAGACCAAGATCTCCTCGCCCGCTACCGATTGCATCTGTCCGATTGGCGAAGATCTCATTCTCAAGGGTTTGCACGAAGTGATTCCCGGGGAGTTCTACACCTCCGCCACCCGTCCGCCGGCTGTTTACCGGGGAAACCCCTTCCAGATCGAAGTCGGGCTGGCCTACGGAGGCTCGGCTCCCACACAGAATATCTCCGAAGAGCTACTGTTAGAGCTGCTTGATGAAACGGATGCGCGGACCGTTCGGCAGTTTCTGATTTACACTTTCAACGGCCTAGGTACGGAATCGGCCGACGCGATTATCAAGACCGCCAGCCTGGGCACTCGACAGACGCCTAATCGATTGAAGCCCAAAGAAATCGACAAACTGTTCTCAGCGATGAAGAACGTAAATATCTCCCAAGGCCAAACGATGGAGGTGATGCGATACGCCAATCGCGTGCCACTTCAATTCCAACAGTCGGGCTGCGCGATTACGCAAACGGTGCTGGGAACCAACTGGCGGAGCTACGGCCTGAGCCAATCGCGAGGTTCACTCCCCAAGGGGCCGGTCGCACTGATGGTTCATATCGCCAGCGTCTGGGTTCCGTTCACGAGTGAGTCTAAGGAAGCGATCGCTAGTTACCCGGAGATTCAGAAAGAGATTCGACTCGGCCTGCAGGCGGTCGGCCGCAAGCTGGGGATGTTCTTGAGGCGCCGCCTCAAAGTCAAACAGCAAGCCGATCGGCGCGAGATCTTTATGAGGTACCTGAAAGAGGTATCCAAAGCGGTCAGCGATATCAGCGGCGTCAAGCAGGCTGAGCTCTACGACAAGCTGGTAAGAGTTGCCAAGAAACACACCGCTGAGGCCGACATGAAACTCGACGACCGGGGTCGGAAGATCAAAGAACAACCTGAAGAACTCAAACTTGGGGAAAACGTCCTGATCGTCGATCCTTCCACGCACAAAGCGGCTATCAACCGCGTGGTAGTGGATGAGGAAGAAGAGTGAACCCCCGCTAGCCCCGAATCTCCGTTCTGTCCCGGGTCACTGACCCGCGGCTAATTGTGAACCCCACATCGACTACACAGAACTATGGCAAAAAAGAAAACGACGCCCGCTACGGGCAAGACTAGAGTCAAGCTTTCACCGCGTGACAAGCAGACCAAAGCTCGGCTCGTGGGCCTGGCCGATCGGGTCGTTAGCGACGCGGACAAGCGCCGAGCTCCCTATGTGGACATCCCTTCTCGCACTCTTTCAAACGTTCGCTATAGTCCGCGAAAGCGGATCCTTGAAATGGGCAACAGCAAAAATCGACGCCAATTGTTCGATCTTTCGCAAGCCAAGGCTTACATGCGCACCTTGCTCGTAGCCAGTGGCTGCAAACAGTTGCTCGATCAACAGAAAACGACGAGTCTGCGGGGACTCTTCTACATGCTCAAACACACTATCGAGGGTGTCAAAGAGAATACCTTTGAAGAGCAAAACGAATGCGATACGATTATCGAAGATGTCGAGGTCTTGCTCAATTCGATTCGTGAAGAACTACATCTCTATGCAGAGAATCGCGGAGCGATCGTCGGCAACATCACATTAGTCGATCAAGGTGATACGATCGACTGCTCTCGTATGGGTTCAGGAGGATACGCCATTCCGTCGATCGTCGAGCCGGAGGTGATCGAGCTTTCCCGAAGCAAGTGTGATGCCAAGTTTATCCTGCATGTTGAAAAAGGAACTGTCTGGCAACGGTTCAATGAAGACAAATTCTGGAAGAAGCACAATTGCATTCTCACGCATGGCGCCGGGCAGCCGCCTCGTGGAGTCCGTCGGTTGCTCCACCGGATGCACAACGAGTTAAAGCTACCTGTCTATTGTGTGTTGGACAACGATCCGTGGGGATATTACATCTACAGCGTGCTGAAGCAGGGTTCGATTAATCTGGCCTTTGAGTCACAGCGGATGGCCATCCCCGACGCGAAATACCTGGGTCTGAGGAGCATCGACTTTCGCCGTTGCAATCTGTCCGATGGTGTGAAAATTTCGCTGAATGACAACGATCGCAAACGGGCCAAGCAAATTGCCAAGTATCCCTGGTTTGAAAAGAAACGGCACTGGCAAACCGAGATCAAACGTATGCTCGACAACGACTTCAAGCTGGAAGTCGAATCGCTGATCTCCAAAGATATCAGCTACGTGACCGAGGTCTATGTTCCTGAACGGCTCGAAGAGCGCGATTGGCTCGATTAAACCTCGTCTTGGGGCGGTTCTTAGCTACGGGCGTTCACGTCTGGCGCTCGATTTTCTCGCTCAGTGGCGGGCAATATCTGCGGGTATCTGACAGCCTAACGCGCATTTGGCGCTATCTAATTGCTGGATCCGCAGAAGTTTCCCATAATCTGTAACGTTTCCCTGCGAACAGACGTAGTGTGGTTGGGAAGCCGGGCTATTCAGCGTTGTCAGGTCTGGCTGCGACCCCAGTCCTCACGTTCTCACTCCTGAAGCAAAGGAACTTTGCTATGCGACGTCTGTTAACCCTGCTAACTCTCCTGCTGGCATCAGGGCCCCTGCTTGTACAAGCCCAGACGAGTTCCGCTGGCGTCGATGCCACGGCCTCTAAGTGGCAGCTCAGTGTGAATCTAAGTAAAGCCCTGGCAAGCCCCTTGGGAAAGATCGTCCTGAATCAAATAGAGTCGGAAAATCCCAAAGCGACCACAAAGTTGAATCCCGAAACGATCAGAAAGTTGGAGGCCTTCTTCAACATGGTTGGACTCGACCCGCAGTCCGACATCAGCCAAATCATTATTTATGGCAACAGCTTTGAAAGACATGACGCTACGATTCTCGCAGAAATCGGCGACAGCACGGGGAATCTGGAGGGGTTAGTCTTAGCGGCGCCAGGTTATAGTTCAGTAGATCTAGATCCCAACACCCTGCTTCACTCTTTCCTGATCGAATCCGACAAGTATTCTGGCAAACAAAATCAGGCTGATCTAGATTTCGGAAGCAAGCAGAAGACACCGCAGATCCGTGTCTGGTGTGCGCTGCCCTACTCGGATCAACAGGAGAGTTATTATCTGGTTGCTTCCTTCGACCGCGAACGGGTTGTTGGGCTTTCACAAGATCTGATCGCTCAGGGTACAAGTGTGTTGGGAAAGCCGTTGCAGGAGGACGTTATTGCATCGCTCTCTCTGAACGACTTGTCCGACATTCCTGTCAAGAAGGACAATCCCGGCTCAGCCATTGCTCAGACGATAGAAGCCTTCACCTTGAACCTGAAGAGCAGCCAGGAGCGGCTGACTGTCACCCTTGATCTTGCAGCATGTAGCCCAGTCAAAGCACGGCAGCTCAGTCAGTTGCTCACCGGGCTTCAGGCCATGGTACAGCTGGCTGCCGTCGAAGATCCCAAAGCGCAGCAGGCGACCAAATTGTTGGATGGCATGGTAGTTCAACACACGGAAGGAGACTTGCGTGTTGGGGCGAGCCTTTCGGCCGACTATGACACGCTGGGAGAGCTTATTAAGAAAGCCGAATATTAACAACAACCTTGGTACTCAAACTCGACTAGAAGCTTGTAGCACCTCCTTAGCGATTGAAGGTTCGACCCTGGAGGCGGCCAGCGAGGAAGATCTAGCTTGTCGCGTTCAGCGTGGTTGCGAAGAGAGCTTTGCCGAGCTCGATCGCCGGCTCCGCCCGCGGCTGGTTTACGTGTTGCAACGTCGTCTGCGGCGGTCCGACGAATCCGAGGATGTTGCCCAACAGGCTCTATTCAGAGCATTTCAAAAAATTGAGCAGTATGACGCACGGAAGCGGTTTAGCGGATGGATATTCACCATCGCGCTGAGATTGGCTGCCGATCACAATCGTCGGCGCTACGTCGCCTCGCAGCAACTTGGCGACGGAGGACCGCAGGTCATCGATCGCAACCCCGGACCGGACGAGCTGGCAATCGCCAAAGAGCGACGCGGGGATCTATGGTCGCTTGCTGAGCAGGCTCTGGGTTGCGACCAGTGGACTGCCCTCTGGCTTCACTATGGAGAGGGACAGTCTGTCAGAGATATAGCTCGTGCGATGAGGCGGACTTCCGTCTCGGTGCGTGTCTTGCTGCATCGGGCTCGAAAAGCCCTGATGCTTCATTTGGAACAGTATCCGGAGGAACCGGAGCCGAATAGTTCAAACCAGACCCCGACACCTATTCCCATCACCGTAGGTACTCAGCGATGATCCGCAAACTGCTAGAACTGATGATCAGTCGGTCGATCGACGATGGCAAACCACTGCCCGGTTGGGTTGACCGTGCAACGCGACGGGATCCACAACTCGGCCGGTTTTATAACGAAGCAAAACAGCTGGACGATCAACTGCGTGATTCGGCCAGTCTGCGCCGGAGCACTTTGCCAGTTTCGGTCCACGACAACAACACGCCGATTGTCTGCCCGTCGCCGACAACTGTTTCCGAACTCAGAAGCTCCGCAGGCCGCCGCTCGCAGATCCGTTGGAGCAAGGGGCTGGCAGCCGTCGCGGCGGTTTTGTTGGTCGCCTTTCTGGCAATTCGGTCCGACGACCGATCTACAGGTCCCGCAGAGGCAGAGATGCTCGCTCAGCATCTGACGGAAGTACCCCATGAGATGCTCTTCCGTCTGACGCGTGCTGCGGAGATATCGCAGGCGCATCTGTCGCGGCACAGCCCCATATCGAATCTGGCAGTTCCTCGCCTTCCTTCGCTACAAGAAGTGGCTTCTCGGTTCGAGTCACCTATGAGCCAGGAGTTCGGTACTCTGCTATCTGACTTGCAGGGTCTGGCCAGACAGATTCGAGCGTTGCAAGGAGAGTCTGACGAATCGCGAGTGACGTCCGATACGAATGGCGCTTAATTGATTCGTTTCGATCCAAACAGGAACTCCAGTTCAGGAGAGAAACTGCAGCAGTGGTCGACCAAGGACAACGATTCCCACTCCTGCGGCTGCGAGGGCAACCACTAGCACCGCTCCACTAGCCATGTCGAGGGCGTCGCGAATGTCTCTGTTAATCTCTTGAGTAATCGCCTTGGCGAGTCGCTCGATAGCGGTGTTGATCAGCTCGGCCGACAACACTGCCGCAACGCACAGCATGACCAGGCACCATTCGATTCGTGATATTCCAAGCACGCCGCCTGCCAACACGACGATAACTGTGACAAACAGATGTATGAAGAAGCTTGCTTCGGCCCGAATGGCAAGCTTGATGCCGCGGCAGGCATTACCGAATCTTCGAACCCAGCTTCGATCGAGTCCGCTGAACTCGTCGTTTTCTTCAGGCCGCGTGGAAGGATGTTGTTGCATTATTCCAATCCGAATGCTCCTGCCGGGGGCACCTCGATTCCTGTGCGGTTGGTTAGCCGAAGGTCGGGAAGGAATCGGGGCTCGACCAACAGGCTTACGCCCACGTTGTCTTTCCCTCGATCGACGTTGATTCCCAAAGTCACCAGCAGCGATTCCCCGATTCGGGTCATCGAAAAGGACTGGCCAATGTTACCCGCATCGCTCAGGTCGTAGGAACCGCTGGCGGTTGTAATCCACTTGGGACTGAGCCGATAGCTAAAACTGCCCAACAAGGCATTGCTTGTAATCGGTCCGCCGATCGACCTGGCGCCCATATACGCATTTCCCCTGGAAGGACGATTCAGCAGCACGCCGCCAGAGACTGTTCGTAGACCGTCGCCGAAAAAGTCAGCGGCTCCGTCGGAGAGAATCGTAAATCGATCGCCCAGATGCCAGCGAAGGTCGTAATCGACCAAACCGAAGTCTTGACCAAAGTTGTCACCATTCGGCACAGGGCGGGGCCAGATCACGTTGTCCTGTTCTGGGAACCAGGTCACGTTGGAATCGATTGTCAGCCAATCGACGATGTGCCGGCCCCCTGGCCCGCCACGTTTCGTTTGCCATCGATTCCGCATTCCTAACCGCAACGCCATCAGATCGTCGGCAATCTCGGTCGTGGGCGAGGTGACCCAACCTTGAATTCCAGTGCGATAGGCGTAGGTAGTTGGGTCAAACTTGCTGCTGGTAATTGTGGGAGCCAGCGTAGGGTTGAAAATCCTCCGACGAAATTCCGTAATCGAAGTATCATCTAACGGATCATAAAGGGCCATTTCGTCGAGATCATGATTTGCATCGGCATAGGAAAACTCGGCGTCGAAGACCACCTTGTGAGACAGGCCGTTGAGGTTAAACAACGGGTCGACAACGTCTGGATAGATCGCCCAGAACGGAATGCTGGCGCGAACACCGGTATGAAAATACGCTCGCTGCAACTGGTCGCCATCCAGCGCTTCGCCCCATTGGGCAAGTTCGCCCAGTGCGAAGGGCACAACCTTGACCGGACCCAGCTCAAGCGGCATATCAATTTCCTGTCGCGTGACCAACCGCTCGCCCTCAACATCAGCTTCCCAAGGCAGTGTTGTGAACTGGCTAGCCAGAGTCGGCTCCGTGGGCGTGGTCGCGACGTTGATATTGGCATACGCAGCCTGCGAATGCTCGAACCAGGTTAGTCGATCGCCAAGCAGCGACTCGCCCAGCCAATAATGGTCGACACGAGGAAGCCATTGGGTCTCCGTAAAGAAAGGATTGACCTGCCCATTGGCCTCGATCGACAGGGATCGGTTGTCGGCCAATCGCTTCAGTCGAAATCCAGTTCGCTCGTCCTTGAGCTGGTCCCATTCCTGTTCGTAGTACTGCTCGAGGAACGTTCGGTCGCTTATCCAACCGACTTCGCCCGTGAGCTCCCAACCGCTACGGAGCCGTTGCCGATGTTGGCCAAACAGGCGGAACCGATAACTTTCCTCGGGCACGATCGCCCTGCGACCGAATCCCAGGTTGTCGAGGCCGTCGTCCTTGATACCCCAGTAGTCCAAGATGCCTCTGGCTGGACCGTCCAAGCCAAAGACGCCGGGCCGGTCATACTGAAACGTGGTGCCATGGCCCAGACCGCGATCGCTCAGGTAATCGAGACTCAGACCCCAATCGGTCCCCTGCGGTGCATTGCGGATGCCGAACAGCTGATAAGCGTCCAAATCGGTCATGATCTGTGTGCCAAATATGGCATCGTTCCCCACTCGAACGCGATCGATGAAGAAAGAAGGCTTGCGCAGATCGGTGGCAATGGTCGGCCAATAGAACACCGGAACGCCACGTACGTAGAGCGAGTTGCCACGGCTTTCGGCCAGTTGCCGATGGTCGACCAGAGGGGTATCGGTAAAGGGATCACGCAGCGGCTGACCGGTGAGCGGATCGCGAATCTCCGTCTGAACATCTTCGAACGCCATCTCGCTAGCGCTAAAGTAATACGCTGGTTCTTCAAGTCGACTGGTCGTAACCAACGCATTGGTCGCCGAGAAATGCGAAGCGTCGAGCTGGCGGATGACCGAGGCCCGCAACCGCACCAGGCCCTGGTACTGGTATTTCTCGTACCGCGGCAGTGGAGTTAGTAGCTCTGCGTTGAGAATCACGCCGAGTTGCCGCCGCACGTCGTAGAACATGCGGTCGGCATAGATCACCCGGTCGCCCTGCCGAAATTCGATGTTCCCCTCCATGTAAATCTCCAGTGGCGTGTCCTGCGACTGGAGAGCCTGACCTGAAATGCCTGATTCACTTCCCGAAGTCCAAATCACCGCCCGATCGGTTGAGATGTCGATCGTCCCCAAGGGTCCAAAGGATCCCGGTAAGCCAGAGGCGGGCAACCCTTCGACCAGCACGCGAATACCGCCGGTTGCAGTGACGATAGTCTGGCCCGCCGGTCGTCTGATATCAATTACGTTCGGGGAGTCACTGCGCTGAAAGAGCTGATAGCGACGCATGCCGGGCGGCAGAGGTTGCGTTTCGGTAGGCGCAGGCGCAAAGTCGGTGTATTGAGCCAGCAGCAGTTGACGGCGCCTCTGTGGGTCGAACTGCCGGAGACCCCGATTGTAGATGCCCGGCTTTTGATCCGATTCGATCGCTGGCTCCGGCAGCTGAAGCTGTAACCTCGACGTGGTAGAGAACCGGTGAAACCAAGTCGATGCCACTTGTTTCCCCAAGACTCCAGCATCTGGCCGTTCTTGGGAATCCTTGCGATAGTCTACTACAACTCGGTTATCCTTTGCAGCTTCCAGGTAAGCGATGACCCTGGTGCGGCCGGCTGGCAAGCTAGAGCTCTCGATCCAAAGCACCGCTTCGGGAGCTCGGGCGTAGGTTAGCCCCTGACTGACGTAGACATTGCCTCGAAGGTGCCAGACATCATAGTTCCCCTGCCGCCATCGGGAGCACCAATCGGCGGCGATCGAAACTGGCTGATTCTGGTCGGCAGGTGAGGGCTCGATGTCATTGGCCCGAGTGCTACTACCCGCGAGAAAACATGCTGCAAAAAACAACGCGGCGAATAGAAACTTATGCGGCTTCTGCGGTGCTGTCGATCTCGAGCAACTCCGCGCGCAAGACGTGCCGCACCGCGACGGGCGGGACAGTAGAAGACAGAACGATGGCGTTCGCAGAGGATTCAGCGACGTACCTTCTTTGCGACATCCGGCCGAGGACGGATGTTAGAGTTGGCAATCCGTAACCTTCTTGGCACCGGTTGCCGCACACAACGACAAGCAAGACCTAAGGTTACGAAAAGTGGTGACAAGAAATTGGCGGCGGATTATAGGTGCCGTGCACTTCAGGGGTCAAGGCTCTTTGAGCCCTCAATAACGAGTCGCAAACTACTATGACATAAGAACTTAAGAACGCCAGCAGAGGACCCATTTTGGGGCTCTAGCCCGCCGGATCGTGGGAAAGCCGTTTTCACGGTTTTCGGGCAGCTCGCAAGAAGGTCGCCAGCACCTCGCTGTTCGCGCCTGTCTCAGCCAAATCGGCCACAGTTGTAGCCCTCTCACTCAACACCGATACTGCGGTGGCTTGCCAGCGGACGGGGCCCGGCAATTCCAAACTTTTGAACAAATCTTGGCTGGCTTCCATCGAACGATTCTGATCAGTGCCGAGTAGGAAGAGCCGAGTACGAACCGTCGTGCCGGTTTATGATTCTCTTTTCCGACGGATAGTTTGCGGTGCAGAAGACTTTCTTAAAAACATTTCTCCTCCATCTGATCCAATGGAGAATCGGGCTGCTCTGCGTCGGGTTGGTTTTGTCGGGTGTTGCTGCCCAGGTAGGCCGTCAACTCGCGCTGGATCGTTCGATCCAGCACATGTTCGCTTCCGACGATCCGATTCTGAAACCCTATCTCCAACTGCAGCAGACTTTCGGCCGGCATGAAATCGTCATGGTAGTCTATTCGGATCCCACGCTGAAGTCTCCAGATGGTCTGGACCGCTTGCGCAGCGTGGCACGGCAAGCTCGTGAGATACCAGGCGTTGTTGCGGTAGTATCGCTACTTGATCTGCCTGGAGCAGGCATTTTTTCCGCTGCCGAAGTAGAATCAGAAAACATCGGCGCACAACTGCGTAAGGTTTTCTCCGGATACACGCACAATCAGCAGCTTGATGCCGCGGGACTGGTCTGTCTGCTCAGCCCTCCCGGCACAACCGATCAACCGCGCCGAGAAGCGTTGCAAGGCTTGCGCAATCTAATCGCTGAGCTACCTGATGGAGCACTGGTCGGCGAGCCGGTATTAGTCGAGGAGGCCTTCGATCTGTTAGAAGCTGACGGCCAACGGCTCAATACTTGGTGTACTGTGCTGTTGCTGATCACTCTGTTGGTTTGTTTCGGCCGAATTCGGTGGCTGATCCTACCGCTGGTCGTCGTGCAAATGACGCTTGCGCTTACCCGTGGCCTCTTGGTGCTCTTGGATTTGAAGCTGACCATGGTCAGCTCGATGCTGCCGGCCATTATAACCGTGGTTGGTGTGGCGACGGTGATTCACGTGATCGTCCGTTTTCAAGATGCGATGGCTGATGGACTAACACCGCGCGAGGCGATGCTGCGTACCGGTCGCCTGCTGGCAGCGCCGATTGTCTTTGCCTGCCTGACGGATGCAGCGGGTTTCGCAGCGTTGATGGTCTCCCAAGTTGGACCGGTCTACGATTTTGGCCTGATGATGGCCATCGGAAGCTCGCTCGTTTTGGTCAGTGTCGCCTTGGCGGTGCCCGGATTGGTGCTGATCGGCAACAGCGGTGCTGCGGTGCGGCCTGCTGCGTACGAAGCTGGTTTGCGGCGATCGCTAAGAACTCTGCTGGCCTGGTCGATTCGCCATGTGCGACGGTTGATTGTGTTGGGAATCGGGTTGACGATCGTGGCTGCAGTCGGAGCAAATCGGCTGAATCGTGAGACTGATTTCACGAAGAATTTCCGTCAAGAGAGTTCCCTAGTACAAGCCTACCAATTCGTTGAGACTCGCTTTGGTGGAGCCGGTGTCTGGGACATTCTCATCCCGGCACCGAGTGGACTGGAAAGGACCACCTTGTCAGAGATTCTTGCCTTGGAACATCGACTGCGGGCGGAAATTCCCCAACTTACAAAGGCGATCTCGTTGGCCACGATACTGGAAGCCAGCACGGCCGGGCTTCAAAATGACGGTCCGAGCAGCCCGCTCATTGAACGTGGCAAGATACAAGTCAGTCTGATGCTAATGCGGGCACGGATGCCGGAATTCGTCAGGGCTATCTACCACGAACCTCCTCAGGACGGCCAGCCATGGATTCGCATGTTGCTCCGAACCCCGGAGCGACTTGAAGCTACCGAGAAATCGCATGTTATCGAGCAGGTCAAGACGATCGCCGCCGATGCCTTTCCCGAATCGCAGGTAACCGGCTATTACGTCTTGTTGACCCAATTGATCGAAAGTCTGCTACGCGATCAGTGGAAGACCTTTGGTGTTGCGACCGCGGCGATTGTGGCCATGATGCTGATCGGATTCAGGAGCATTCGGCTGGCGATTGTTGCCTTGGTGCCAAACGCGCTGCCGGTGCTAATGGTCTTCGGCGGCATGGGTTGGCTTGGGGTCCAAGTGAATATGGGAGCGGCGATGATCGCTGCCGTTTCGCTAGGCCTGTCGGTCGACGGCTCGATTCACTACATCATGTCCTACCAACGAATGAGACGCAGCGGCGATTCGGTCGCCGAAGCTTTGGCTGCGGTACAGGAAACCGTTGGCTTGGCAGCCACATTTTCCACTTTGGCACTCGTGGTCGGGTTTTGCACGCTTGTGTTCAGCGAATTTGTCCCAACGATCTACTTCGGCGCGCTGGTCAGCCTTTCAATGATCGGCGGGTGGGTGGGAAATCTTGTCGTGCTGCCGGTGTTAATTCAACTCGTAGACACGCCAAAGAAAGTCCACACTAGCCCGACGCGCATATGAGGACCGCATCGGCTGTCTTCCTCGTTTCCCTAGCTGCCGTGTCGAGCTAGTCTGGAATCACGGTTGAGCCGCGGCGGCATCTGGGCTAAGCGAATACATCAGCACGTTGAGTCCGATGCGGGCGGCGTCTTCGCGGGTGTAGCCTCGACACTGAAGCGACTCGTGTTGCTCCAACGCACAACTGATGTCGTAGGGCGAGAAGATAATAGCCAGGCGACCGTCGAGTTCTACGCCCTCGAGTTCAGGCTCCACCTCGCGCGTACTGGTACGCATTGTCTTCCCAGGCTGCTGACCAACCGGGTCTCGACGTTCGACACGTCTGATATTGAAGCCGCCCCCGGCGTCGCTCAACAGCGGATGCGTGCTCCGAACGCGCTGCAGGCTGGTCTCAGGAAAAATGGCCCCAATTTCTCGGCGAAACGCCGTGGCAAACTCTTTGCTCGAACAGATCGAGTCGGCCAACAACGTACCACCGTTTTCCAGATAACGACGCAGTTGGGCTCGTTCTTCCGGCGTAAAGCGAAAGTCGTGCCGGCCATGCATGAAGGCCATGTGGTAGCGAAAGAGATTCTTGTCGCCGGGGCGAATCGGCACCTCGGCGGTGCTAACACTCAGCTTCAGCTCACCCCCCGCGGCAGAGCGCAATAAATTGACCAACGCTCCAGGAGCATCGTTGCAGCCACCGCCATGCTGCAGCTTGGCAATCTGAATGGTGCCCCGCGATCCCATTGCTTCCAACTGGGCCAAATCACCGGTCCCGGTAAACGCGGTTTCTTTTCCTTTGGGCTCACGATTGGTCGCATAGGCGAGCACATTCATTCCCACGGCATTGGCATCGTCGATCCGCTGTTTGGCGGTCGCAGGCAGATTACGCAGACGCCTCTGGCCGCTGAGCTCCCAGTGGCATGACAGATCGACTTCAGAAAAGACGACACACGTTCGGCAGCCGTACTCCACGGTCCACAGCCTACTCACGTAAGGCGAATCGGGGCGAACCAATTCCTCAACGCGCCAGATCGGATGCTCGGGGCCTGCACGGCGAAGTCGATACTCGGGCTCGGGAAAAACACGCTCCATGAACTGACGGAATCCTGCTTCGAATTGACTCCCGTCCAAGCAGCAGGCCTCGGCAAACAAGAATCCGCCGCGGTCGAGGTAATCGCGCATAGTTTGATCCATGTCGGACAGGAGGGGCTTGCGATTTCCGCTGAGAAACAACACGGGGGCTTGCAGCAAGTCTTCGACCGACGCACCCGAGGGATCGATAACCTGCCAGGTCAAATCCAATCCCCAGAGCTGTTCCGCCCGGGCAGTGAGGTTGGCGACGTCGTTGCGATGATTGTTCCAATCTTCCTCAGGCCCATGCTGCAACTTAGCCATCAGCAGCGGTCTGCGGCCCTTGGAAAGAAATAACAGAGCAAAAGAAGTCGCTATATGGGGATTGTTCTCGCCGTGGTGTTGCCCCACCCAATGATGACTGAATAAGTCCTGTTGATTGATCAAGAACTCGGCCCCTTCACGATACCAATCGTATTCTCCGATAAACCTTCTGGCGGTAAGTCGCCCGACGCGTTCCAGACCATAGAGATAGTAGTAGTGCCATACGTTCTGCATGCCTCGTCGGCCCGGATTGCGCTGGACCGAAAAATTGCGTGCCAGCCACGTCAGGCCGAGTTCGATGGAGTCGTCTTCGTCATTAAGTTGACAGCACTGGACCTGTCCATTCTGGACACTCGCATTCAGATTGGAGACTCGACCTGAGCAGATAACTGAGGCACCTATCCCCGCGCAGGTCATACTTCCCAAGCCTGTATCAAACTCAGGGCGGTAGGACCAAGAGCCATCCGATTCCTGAGAATCTCGCCAATACTTGGCCGCCCGACGCCAGGTTTCCGGATTGACTTCAGCACCCAGGCGCTCCGCTTCGTGAAGCGCTAGCAACGCAAATTGTGAATTGCTGTTGTCGCCTCCTCCGGCAGGGTAAGACCACTGGCCACCCTCCTTTTGTGTAGCTTCCAACCAACGGACATTGCGCTGGATGAGCACTCGATCCCGGAGCGGCTGAGCGGCACACAAGACCATCGTCTGCAGGGCAACACTGTAGGTTCTGGTGGGCTCAAACTTACGCAGATGGACCAGGGCCCGCTGGATCTGAGGATGGCTCGGCTCGACGCCCGAATTCAACAGCGCCAAGGTGCACAAGGCGGTTATCCCGCCGGGGTTTTGGATCTGCTCGCTCCAAGAGCCATTCTGTTTGTTTTGCTCGTCAAGCAAATACTTGACGCCGGTACGAATGGCCGTGCGAACCTGTTCTCCCGTCACTGGACCCACCGGTCGGCCCTGCGGCTGAGCTACTGCCCGAGTCGTCGTTGCCAAGCCTGCGCCCAGCACCGCCAGCACGGCGAATGAAGCTGGTGAGATGCGCATGAAAACCCCTTCCACGTTCCGGTTGGCCGGTTCCTCAAGCGAACAGTCCTGCTTCATCGTAAGGTGCGGTAGCTGGGGAATCAATGCTCAGCGTCAGCTCTACATTGTCGACTGGCGCGGTGGCCTATAGAATTGTTCGCAGCGAAGTTTAGCGGTTCTAGACCCAAGAAGGCCCGGCACCGATAGCCCTTGGACAGCTTGGGCCTGCCAGCGGGCAGCAACAGCCGCCGTCATCTCAATCTCCGTTTCAGTGAAGGACGCTCCGTGACACGTAACCTTGGCGACATTCTGAAGGAATTCCATCAGCATCGGCAGCTCTTGCAGCAGGAGCTGCAGCAGGTGATCATCGGCCAAGACGAAGTAATCGAGCAAGTCTTCGCGGCGATCTTCACCCGAGGTCATTGCCTGCTGGAAGGCGTACCGGGCCTGGCCAAAACGCTTCTGGTCAGCACGTTGGCACAGATTCTTGACTTGGGGTTCAAACGAATCCAGTTCACGCCCGATCTGATGCCCTCGGACATCACCGGCACGAATGTCCTGGAAGAGGATGAACATGGGCGGCGCAGCTTTCGTTT
>Ga0315336_1002706_pt1 | contig 26031 bp, 17 predicted proteins | sample ASW5metaG_FD_204512 | JGI IMG/M metagenome (GOLD analysis project Ga0315336, IMG submission 204512) | Ammonia-oxidizing marine archaeal communities from Monterey Bay, California, United States - ASW #5 | ecosystem: Environmental > Aquatic > Marine > Intertidal zone | place: USA: California... | reverse complement strand
GTTCTCAGCGTGACCCTGTTCGAGAAAACCCCCATTTTACGGGCCTTCCAACACGTCGACTCCAAAGATCCATATCATGCAATCTCTAACCAACTGATTCTGTTCGACTTATAGCCGGACACTAGTGTCATCAAACATAGGACGGCCCTTCCAGCACAGGGTGCTGGAGAAGGAAATCCTCATCAATGTAGACCCCAATGCCCGGCTTCTCCAATGGACGGACACACCCGTCATCATCGAGCGCGTAAGGCTGGCTTCCAAGTTGGTCTTTGAATAGATTACTGCTTGATACATCGGCTTCGAAGTAGCCCCCGTTTTCAATTGAAGCAAGGAAGTGAATGCTCGCGGCCATATTGAGACCCGTAGCCGAAGTATGCGGATGCACGAACAACTTCCAGGTCGACGCCGTGGCGGCGATACGAAGCCCTTCGGTGAGGCCTCCCGTTTTGGAGAGGTCCGGCTGAAGAATCTGGACGACACCATCGTCGATTAAGCGTGAAAACTCGAAACGAGTGTAATGGTTTTCACCAGCCGCCAGGGGAGTCCGACTGAATGTCGCGGCCGCCCTATAGCTTCGATAGTCGTGAGCGGGGAAGGGCTCTTCCAGCCATTCCACGCCATAAGTTTCGAGTTGCGGCATCACCTTCCGCGCGTCGGAGAGGGTATAGCCCGTATTGGCATCGACAAGAATTGTGATGTCGTTTCCCAGGTGTTTTCGGATAGCGGCCAGACGCTCGATGTCTCGCGCAGGGGAATCGCCCAGCCGAAGTTTCAGGGCCTTGTAGCCAAGTTCGACAAGACCGCGAGCCTCATCGACCAAAGCGCTGGGCTCCTGGAATCCCAGCGAGATGCCGCCGGCGTAAGCACGAATCGGTCGTGAGGCGCCACCCAGCAACCGATAGAGAGGCCAGCCCGTGGCTTTGCCACGGATGTCCCATAGCGCCATATCGATTCCGCTCATTCCAATCGCCGTGGCCGCACCCATGCCGTGGCTGCCGAGCTGCATTTGGTAGATATGCGACCAGACGCCCACAACGTCGCAGGCGTCCATACCATTCACGAGCTGGCTCAGCGTGGTATTGACGTGGTGCGCCATAGCCCCAGGGGAGCGGCCGTGATGAGATTCGCCATATCCGACGAGGCCGTCTTCGGTCGTGACCTTAACTACCACAGCGTCGCGTTTCACTGTCGTGCCGATACCCAATTTCACTTGGGCCCCCGGCGCCACGCGGAACGAAGAGGGATAGGCCTTCACGTCAACGATTTTCATAGAGAAAGACATCTTTCCCGGCAGCGACACCCTCTACAGTCGAGCCTCACTGGGTTGCACTGATCGCGGCGGATTCCTTCGCACGTTGCCGGTATACACGTTCGGCTTCATCGACCTGCGAGCGAACGTGCGATTTTTCCGCTTCGGATCTCCAACCAAAGTGGCCGTCGGCTCTCTCCCGAACCCTTTCAATCCATTGGATGAAGTACTCGGCTGACTCCTGGTTGCGGATCTTGCCATCCCCCACATAGACGCGAATGGCGTTCGTGGCGGCCTGGGCGAACGTAGGATCCAAATCAGGCGCCGCCGGATCTCCCTCCGCTGTCAAGGAATACCAGCCACTCTCGGTGAGCTTGATCTGTTCCTTGAAATGAGCGCTCATGCGGTCTCCGCTCAGCGGCATCTCTCTCCAGATTTCACCATTGCGGTAGATGACGAAGCTGCTCAACGGGATGATCGACCAAAGGCTTGCCTCCATGGTCACGGTGTCCCCACTCGCCGGCAGCCGAAGGGTCTCGCCGGGAACAAGACCATTGACCTGGAACTCCAGAAGGGGCCCGTTGGTGAAGAAAGTTCGGCCCGCCTTGAGCGCATCGAGCCAGATTTGCGCGGAAAACTCCTCTTCCATGTACGCATAGGTTCGGCAACTTCCGAAAATAGTATGCCTGTGAAGACTTGTGTTGGCGTCCGTACCGCCGAGAGGGGTGACCCTAAAATCATTGTTCAGGGCATGATGCCATACCCGCAAGGCTCGTTTCGAGGCCCCGGTCCAGTTGTTGCCATCCACGGTTTCGAGCGCCATATCGATCGGGAACCCACTGGAGCCGCCGAGGCTGTGAGCATATCCTACCACCGCGCCCTGTGCCCGGGCCTTGCGGGCCATATCGGTATTACTCGGGTACAGGCTTTCGATCCCCGTTCCCTCATATCCCGTAGTAAACGGTGAGATCAAATGATCCTTCAAACCCATATAGTTGACGTGGCCCCAGAACGGCGGCCGATATTCTTCGCCAATGATGACGATCATATTGGGATCATCTCGCGAAACCGGATGCTCTCCGCCTCCTTTGACAAAGTGTTGCCAGTCGAGAATCCTGTTGTCCTTGTTGGCGATTTGGATATTGAGCAGATCCATGTCTTCCGCCCGGCCCATCATCATCATGTTCCCCAGGGTGTTGCGCAAGTTTCCGCCGTAGTTCATATGAGAATGAAAAGAGCTGCTGAACCACCCCTTGTCGGCCATGTCCACCATGGGTCGAACCGTTAGGACAACGTCTGTCGTCTCACTAGCTTTCACTTCGAATAGCTTTTCGTCCGGCCAGTATTCCATCCCCTTGACGGCTTCGATGGCCATGTTTCCCGCGGGGACTTCCAGAGTGAACGTTCCCTCGGTGTGGAAAGTATGCTGAGCGGTGCGCCGAGCCATACGAGGGTAGGCAAATCGAGAGTAGGAGCCCGCCGGCGCATAAAATTTGCCGTCCGGGGCTAGGCCGTAAATGCGGGCGGCCGTAAGCTTGCCCGACTGTGCGTCCCGAACACGGACATTCACCTTCCCCATGGGACGTTTCCAGCGCAGTGGCGACATGGCCATCTTCTTCTGAGCGCCGCCGTAGGTTTCGAGCAGCCACAGTTGCGGCAAGCCGCCCCGATTCGATATAAACGCGATCCACTCGCCGTCAGGAGAAAAGCGTGGATGAAAGTTGTCATGATCGCCGAAGGTGAGCTTGTAGGGCTGGCCACCCGTGGTGGGAAGAACGTAGAGATGGTTGTACTGGTCCGTCGTGCCGCCCGTCGAAGAGTAAATCAAACGCTTGCCGTCGTGCGAAACATCAGGACGGGTGCGATAGAGTGTCTGCTCTCGGAGAATGTCGAGTGAATCCGTCATGGCGTTGGGCTTGACCGGCACACGCCACAGGTGTCCGGAACCCAGGGGAACATTCCGGTTCGAGACAAGCACCAACTCGTCACCACCCGGCATCCAAGCGGGTTGCGTATGCATATCCCACTCGCCAAAGTAGAGCCGTCCCTTCCCGTAGCTGTTATCCTGCGTCAAAGCAATTTCCTCACCCGCCCACTGACCGTTCCGAATCGGGCGAACATAGATATTGAAATATCCATTTGGCTTCGAGGAGACATAAGCGACACGCGTACCATCGGGAGAGAAAACCGGGTCCGCGTATATATACTTGTCCATGGTCAATGTACGGGACTGTCCGGTTTCGACATTCACGATCTCCAGTTGAATCGTGTATCCGCTGTCGTCGGCGGTATAGATGATCCATCTGCCATCAGGGGACCAATCCGGCGAGGAATGGTACTTTTCGCCCGAGGTGAGTTCCTCGGCGGCTCCACTACTCGGATCGACCTTCCAGATTGACCCATACATGGCCACTGCGATCGATTTGCCGTTGGGCGACCAGCTAGGAGACCATGGAGTTGTGCTGGGCGCCGGCGGAAGATAGTAATTGTACATGTACGTGCTGCCATGTTTTACTCCAGGGTACTGAGGTCTTTCCGCCCAGTTCGGGGTAACGAGCACCAACAGGAGAACTCCCAAGGCCAGCGGCTGGAATAGGGCGCGAGTGTTATTCATTGCTGATTCCTCTTTTGTTAGTGCGGCGAGACGGCTCGGTTAGTGTCATCACCATGGCCGGTGTTGGCTTGACTTCTGTGTAGAAGGGGACCACTCTTTTGCTCTCGGGCCAAACACCTGACACTCGCGACACTAACAGGAACAGCGAATCAGCGGCCTAGGTCCGGCAAACTCCTACGCTGCGACGGCGGCTGTTTCCCGAACCAGGTCTGTCAGGAAGTTTCGGCGCGGCGAGGCTCGTAGTGGTTCGGTCTCCAAACTCACGCCGCTCCGGAAGACAACTCGCTCAGCGCTTTGAGCAACAAGCCCACTTGCTCGAAGGTGTTGTAGTAGTGCGTCGAGATGCGAACACGACCACCCGGACTGCGGCTGCCGCCCGGTACGTAGATGTCGTATTTTTGTCGCAGATACTCTTTCAATCTGAGTCCCGAAACCTTGTCGATTCCGATGCTCGTGATGCCGGCCGACATGGAGGGGTCCGAGGGAGTGTAGGTCCGAACTCCTGGGATGTCGGCTGCCTTTCGCCTCAGGTACGTCCCTAAACCACGGGTTCTCTGCTCGATGCGGTCACGGCCGACGGCATTTTGGAAGTCCAGCGTATCTTCCAGTACCGCTACCACGGGCCAAGGACGTCGTCCTACGCTGAGGTTGTACTTGCGAGCACCCTTGGGCGGCTTGTCCCAAGGAATGATACTGATATTCGGCCAAATCCGGTCTTGCACGTCTTGTTTGACGAATAGCATCCCTGACCCCGCCGGTCCAGTCAGCCACTTGTGCGTGTTACATGCGAACCCGTCAACACCCCAATCTTTCAGGCTGAAGCGCACCTGGCCGGTGCAATGGGCGCCATCGACAAAGCAGAGAATATTCTTGCTATGCGCCAGGTCCGCAAGTTCTTTGACCGGAAGAAAACAACCGGTGCTCCCGAGCGGGTTCGCGAAGTGCATGACCCGTGTGCGCGGAGTGATCGCGTCCTCGAACGCATTGAGAATCACAGCAGGGTTATCCGGCGGTAGAGGGAAGTTCACCTGCTTGACGACGAGGCCGTAGCGTTTGCTCTGCCGCCTCCAAGTCTCGCGGTTGCTCGAATGTTCGAACGCGGTGATGAGAATTTCGTCCCCTTGCTTCAGGTCCAGGCCCTGGCACAGGATCGTGTTTCCCTCGGTCGTGTTACGGGTGATGGAGATCTCATCAGCCGTGGCGCCGAGGAAGTTGGCCACCTTGGCACGGGTCTGCTCCACTCCGTTCTGGAAGATCGCACTGTTTTCATGGGGGTTGACAGCCATCAGCCGCCAGTATTCCACCATCGCTTCGTAGACCGGCCTGGGTGTCGGGCCCAGCGTGCCGTTGTTCATGTAAGTAAAGCCCTTCTCCAGAAGAAACTTCTCTCGCACCTTCTCCCAGAAACCGCCGTCGTAGTGCCAGTCTTCCCGCCAAGCCTCGCCGCCCTGGCGGACTTCGCCGATCGACTGCGCAAATGCGGCCCTTACCTGGAGCATTGAGGCGGCAGCAGTGGATGCACCTACGAAGCTTTGAAAGAAGCCGCGCCGCGATGATTGCGACCTTGGAGTATTTGCCATCTGTTCCCTCCTGGATTGTTCATCTTACTTCGTTTTCCCCGAGAAGGGATGCGGTGCAGCCCGCCCACGCTCCGCGTGTATCTCCGAAGCTGAGCACTTCCGCAAGTAGCGCCGGGTGAGCGTTCAAATCAACGAACCGCGCTGCCCTTTTACCCCGCTCTGGCGTATTGTCAAGTTAAGGACCGAGGCGGCGTTGCCGCCTGAGTTTCCCCTTTTTAGCAGGCACACGTCGCCGTCTTCCAGTCAGTGAAAGCTCGCTCCCGCAACAGTCGATGGTGGATCGCTTTTAGATGATGACGTGCCAGTCGGAACAGGGTGTGAATCGCGCCGTGGACTGAGAGAAATCGTTGAACCTGTGCCGCTGATTTGAAGCGACGCATCTGGCGTTCTTGCTCCCGCGTGTGTTGGTGGGAGACTTCAGCTCGGTTATTTTCGTACTGCCCGGTTCGGTGGGTGACTGACGGAAAGACCTCTCGGTGCACAGCCGAATAGGTTCGCAGCTTGTCGGTAACAAGTTGCAAAGGTGGCCGCTCCTGGTGCTTCAAGACCTTACGAAAGAAGCGTTTGGCGGCTCTCTTGTCGCGATGGCGTGTGACCAGGATATCGAGGACGTCGCCATCCTGGTCAACGGCTCTCCAAAGATAATGGCGTTCACCTCGGATGGTGATGAACACTTCGTCCACGTGCCAGATGTCACCGAGTCGACCTTGCCGTCGCCTCAGAGTGTGGGTGTACTCGGGTCCAAACTTGCGGCACCAGGATCGAATGGCTTCGTAGGATACGGTGATGCCACGCTCAGCGAGAAGGTCCTCGACATCGCGAAAGCTGAGAGTGAACCGATGGTACAACCAGACGGCGTGGCTGATGATTTCGGGTGGGAAGCGGTGGCGTCGATACAGCGTTTCCATGAGCCGATTGTCGCCGACCCCCGTTAACTTGACAATGCCCTCACTGCGAACTGGCACATGGAGAGTCCGAAGACGCTGTCTAGGAGCAGGGAGACGGCGATCCCGATGCTATTTGGATGTATCACTTCATGGGGGCCTCGATTTTCAACAGCTAACAAGCTAGCCCATCACGCCCTGCCGTGATGAGATTCCGGCCCCACGCGATAGCGAACGTCAAGTTCAGGCGTTTCGAGGTGTTTGTTGCCACGTACCATAGACTCGAGACAAAGGTCCAGCATGCCACTGACGAGCAGTGTTCTCTCCACCGGATACGGCGCGTGCCCCGTCGAGAACATCTTCTCTATGTGCGACGCCAGGCAGGCCGAGTAGTGAACGTTGGGGCCAGGGCTGCGCAGGAACTGCGTCGAGACGATTCCCATTGGCCCCTTCAACTTGGCCGCAAACAAGAAGTCTCCAACGGCGCCATTGAGCCACAGCAGGGTGGTCCTCAATCCGTCGTTTCGGTCGATCAGATAGGCGCGTGGCTCTTTGACAATCTGGGGAAGCACTCCGCTTCCGAGCAAGTCCTGAGGCCGAGCGTCGATGAGAGTGATGCCCTGCAGTTCGTCACTACAAGATAAAGCGGCTTCAAGGATTTGCTTCGACCAGCGCCCGTCCTCACCGGCTTTCCAAACCTCTTCTCCCTGCAATAACTGCACAGCCTTGACGCCCGATTCGCCTCCCTTGCGGCGCTCCACCATCGCCTGCAGGCCCTCAAGTGCATGGAAGTCATGTGCGTCGGAGCCCCCCGCCCCGGCCATGACCACCTCTTCGATTTCGCAGTCGAGTGGCAACTCGAGTTCCGGCAGTCGCCATGTCACCGGAATTGACGAGCCGGCAAGCATGGGAAACTCGAGGCGCTTTGAATCTTCGACCATCTTCCGCGCTTTCGCAAAGTCATACGAGAGATGCTTGTCGTTGTAGACAGGAACAGCCTGGCCGTCCTGCTCAAAGACTTTCACGATCTCCTCAAACCATTCGTAACGGGGATAAAGCTTCTGTCCTTTTTCGTTCGAGAGATAATCGCCGTGCTCGGCGATCAGTAGCACGGCATCGACCGCCAGTTTGTCTCCGCCCAGTCGCAAAGCCTCTGCGATCGTGGGATACACCTTGAAGCCGAATTGCCCGCCGCGCTGTTCGCTTTGGTCGCCTTCCGGGTGTTGATCAACCCAAAGCGAGACAACATCCATCTCTGGTCGGTGCCACTCGCCGTTCATCGGATAGCCGACGAGGAAGCGGTCGGTGATGTGCTGCGAGTGGGAGAGATACGTCCAGATCGTTGTAATGACCGCGATGCGCTTACGCGCGGGTTTTGCCGTGGCATCGGTCTCTGTCCTGGGGCTCTCGGTGGAAACGGGAGCGGGATTGGGGCTTGTCCAGAAGGTGGACTCGGTCGCAGGCTGGTAACGAATGTTGAGATGCGGGGTCTCGAGGCGACTCTGATCGAGATGCAACGATTCGACGCCGGCTGCTGTAAGTCCCGTCGTGAGCAGAGTGCGTTCCACGGGATAGGGTGACTCGCCGGTCAGGAAGAGCGTTTCGGTGTGGTGTGTGAGGGGGTTAAAAAAATTGACGACTTCGCGGGGGTGCAGATACATCAGGGTCGAAATCGGTTTGCTTTCGTTCTTGAGTCTTGCCGCGAAGGTAATGTCGTGCACGATCCCCTCCACCAGCATGATGGCTGCCTTGAGTCCGTCGGCATATTCATAGCGATAGGCGATCGGGTCCTCGACTAGGCTCTGCAATTCGTCCATCGTCGGTAAATGGTGGTTGAAGCCTTCGCGTCCTGGTGTCAACCGCAAGCTGCGGCAGAGGCACGCTTGGAAGAGTTCCGGGTCCCAACCGCCTTGCTCCCAAGACCCGGCCCGCATGGCCCTCCAGAAGGCTTCTCCACGAATCGCCTGGATTGCAACGACTCCTGTCTCGCCCCCCTTCCGGCGCTCGACCATGCCCTGCACGGCTTCCAAACAATGGATGTCATAGCCATCCGGTCCGCCGACCCCGACGCAGAGGGCTTCCTCAACCTCGGCCCCGTCAGGCAGTTCCACCGGAGGCAAGCGCGTCGTGATGGGCAGCGACGATCCTGCCATCAAGGCGAATCCCATCTTGCGGGACGTATCCACCATCTCCTTCGCCCACTCCCACTTCCAGGAGAGGTGTTTGTCGTTGAAGACCGGCACACTTCGGCCTGCACGCTCGAAAACGTCGACAATCCGTCGAAAGAACTCGTAGCGCGGATAGAGTGTCTGTCCCCTCTCGTTCTTCGGATATCGTCCGTGTTCGGCAATGAGCAGCACGCCATCCACTGCGAGATCATCGCCGCCCAGCGTGAGAGCTTCCTCGATGGAAGAGTAAATCTTCATCTCGGGAAACTCACGGGCTCGTGAACGGCTCAGGTCATTCTCAGGCTGCTGATCGACGTAGAGCGAAACGAGATCGATGGGCGGGCGATGGTGTTGGTTGTCCCAGCCATACCCGATGAGGTAACGGTCGAGGATATGCTGCGCGTGGGAGTAGCGGCGGTACTCGGTGACGACGGCTGCGATCCGCGGGCGTTGCGTTGCGACTTGACACGCCTGGATAAACGGGATCAGGACCGCCGGTACCGACTGAAGAACATCGCGCCGTGAGGGATAGACGATAGGGGCTTTCACAAGCGGCGTTTCCCTTCTGAGAGTGAAGTTACTGAAGGCGATTCGGCCACAAGCATACCTTGTCGGACGTGTGCTCGACTAGCCATGTCGTACCTAGCCCTAGTCGAGTACCGCTTGCCACTCTTCGTGCTACACGGCGCTTGACAAGTTGCGCGTCAGCTTCGATGGGAGCAAACTTGCACAGCCAGCAGTCCTCAGCGCCGCGCGCGAACTCCATGACGATCCTGCCAGCTTCGGCGAATCGAGCTGGTTGGTTTGGCCCCTCCCGCTGAAGAGCGCCGGCCCGCGCACGCACGAAGTGCGAACCGTTCTGCTCGAATGCAATCGTCACGTCAGGCCGCCTCTGGTGGTGAAGAACGTGGAAATCCACGTCAAGTATTGACAGGTTCGCCGGTCGGTCGTTGCTGGGATCACCCTGGGGGCTAAGTCGTTAGCTTCAACGTCTGGCAGACCACGCGCCCATCAGAACTCAAGTCGCCTTTCAGCTCCACCTCGCCTCCTCCCGTGGGTACACTGGCTACATCCAAGGCGTTTCCACACCCGGAGGTGCAACATGATCCGACGTAATTTCTTGAAGGTCGGCCTTTCCGCAGGCACGATGACCACTGCGTCCGGCGCCGTCCCCGCCGAGAGCAACATGGCCGGCTCTAGGAAGAAACCTCGGCTGCTGTTCTACCACGACGGCCGTCACCCGCTGATCTACATGTACGAGCCGCCCATCGAGAAAGAGCAGTACGAGGCCGCAGTTGATGAACTGGCAGGCACGCCGGTCGATGCCATCATGTTCTGTCTCGGTGACGGCCGCACGGTTCTCCATGACACACAGATCGGCGAACTATGGGGACACAACGTCGACAAATGGCCGCACCTCATCTTTCGCCGTGCCCACCAGAACGCAAAGCACCTCATCGATACGGGTCACGACCCGCTGCGGATCGTCTGCGACCGCGCGCACGAGAAGGGGCTGCTCTTCTATCCGACTCTGCTGGTTCAACAGGGAACAGGCGACCGCTCAGAGGACGTCCGAGGTTCTGAGTTTCGCTTCAAGAATCGTCACCTGGAAATCGGTGCCCGAGGAGATATCGACCCAGGTCATCCGTGCGCTTCATGCCTGGACTTCAAACATGCCGCGGTCCGCGACGAGCGAATCGCACTGATCAAAGAGACGGCCAATAACTACCCCATCGACGGCTTCGAGCTGCAGCTCAACTATCAGTCTTCGTACTTCCACCCCGCCGAGGTTGAAGCGGGCAAAGCGATCATGACTGAGTGGATTCGCGACGTGCGTCGCGCTCTGACTGAAAGCGGAGTGAACCGCGAGTTGGTCGTTCGTGTTCCAGCGGACGTGCAAGGCTGCGAGTCCGTGGGACTCGATGTCCGGCGCTGGATCTCGGAAGGTCTGGTGGACATTGTCGTCGGGGAAACCCTCGGAGGACCGGAATTACTCGACCACACCTCCGACCTTCGGACTTTGGTCGAGGCCGCGAAGGGCAGTGCAACGCGTATCCACGCCGCCTTGCATGCTCTTGTCGACTCTGACCGGCTTCACCAAGCAGCGAACGAGATGCTGCGGGCAGCCGCCTCGAACTACTGGGCTCAGGGTGTCGATGGTCTGTATCTCGCCTACTGGTTTGGCTACTGGCCTTACAAAGCGCCGTTCTATGAGATGCTTCGCGAAGCTCCGCACCCCGACGTGATGGGGCCAAAGGACAAGACCTATTACATCCCAACGATGACGGGCCGCTATCCAGAGCCGCGCCTTGAACCCAACCTCAAGATGCAGCTTCCTGTCGACCTCAACGTTGGTCAGACCGTCCGTCTGGAGCTCCCGATTAGCGATGATCTAACGCACTGGGACCGCACCGGCCGGGTTCATCAGGCGGTCTTGCGTTTCCGCGTCATGAATGTGACGGAACAAGACCGGCTACAGTTCAGCATTAACGGCCGCCGGCTCCCAGACGAACTGCTCCGGACCATCAACGAGATGTACCGCATGAGTGCCCCACGATACCGTACCGGTTCGGGCTACTGGTTCATTTTCAAGTTGGATCGCGAGCACTGGCCGATCAAGGGAAGAAATGGCATCGAGATCTCGCTCACAAGAAGAGATCCTGACGTAGTGCCGCAGGTGTTCCTGCGGGACGTGGAGCTAGAAATCCAGTACCTTCTGGGCAGGAACTTCCACCGTGATCAGGACACTGATCTGGGGCCCTACGAACAAGCCATGTTCTGACAGTGAACGATGAATTTCGATTCTTGCGTGTCGCAATTACCGTAGTTTCTGAGGAACTTCGGCCGCCGCGAGCGCGGCTAACTATCCGCAGCCCGTCGAAGTTGCAGAGCGTGTCACTAAAGGGTCCCCAGCATCGCTTCGCTCAACACACGGTAGAAGACCGCAATCGGGTGCGGTCGACGTCAGAGTTCCTGTCGTAAGCGATCGAGTGGGCGCTGATGACGACTTCTCAGCCTGACCCGCCCACTCGCCAATCCTGTCTTGGCGGATAGTGCGTGGAAATCAAGGGCGCCAGCGTTCGACACTGAGAAGCTTGTTTCTCACGATCAATCATCCGCCTCAGGGGTGCCGGTCGGAAGCCCAGGCTGGCGCAAACCGGGCCGTCTCAGGCACCTGGGAACGAAAAACTGTTATTGCAAGTGACATCGGTGTTCGCAATAGCTATCAGGCGGCGGTACAATCTAGCCGTCGATGGATCTGCCCTCTCTCGCAGGCTGTTGTTGAACATTCGGTAGAGGTCGAACGCAAGACAGACCAGACAAGGATCAGGCATGGATATCACGAAAGACCAACTACTCAAGGCCTACCGCAACATGAAGACGATCCGAGAGTTCGAAGAGCGCCTCCATGTGGAGTTCGCGACTGGTGACATTCCTGGCTTTGTGCACCTCTATGCGGGCGAAGAGGCCGTAGCAGTGGGCGTTTGTATGCACCTCAACGAAAACGACAAGATCGCCAGCACGCATCGAGGTCATGGACATTGTATTGCGAAAGGGTGCGACGTGCACGGCATGATGGCCGAGATCTTCGGTAAGAAAGACGGCCTGTGTGGGGGCAAGGGTGGCTCCATGCACATCGCGGATTTGGAGCTGGGTATGATGGGGGCCAACGGCATCGTCGGCGGCGGCCCGCCGCTTGCTTGTGGTGCCGCGTTGGCCGCCAAGCAGAAAGGCACGGGAGGTGTCGCAGCCACCTTCGTGGGTGACGGAGGGTCGAACCAGGGTACGACGCTGGAAAGCCTCAACCTGGCATCGATCTGGCAACTGCCTTGTATCTTCGTCGTCGAGAACAACGGCTATGCCGAGGCTACGTCGAGTAAATACTCCGTCGCGGGCGCGGAGGTGTCTGCTAGGGCCAAGGGCTTCAACATGCCGGGCGTCACGGTCGATGGACACGACTTTTGCGCCGTCTACGACGCAGCCGAGCAAGCCGTTGACCGTGCCCGCAAGGGAGAGGGGCCCACTCTGATCGAATGCAAGGTCAACCGTTACTACGGCCATTTCGAGGGCGACGCCCAGACGTACCGCGGGCCTGATGAGGTCAAGAACCTCCGTGAAACACGAGACTGCATCGTCAACTTCACCCGTTCGCTGACGTCGTCGTCGCTGATCACGCTTGACGATCTCGCCAAGGTCGACGACGAGGTCAAGGCTCTGATTGATGACGCCGTTGCCAAGGCGAAAGAAGCAGCGGAACCGGAGCCGGCGGATCTGCTGACCGACGTCTACCTGTCGTACTGAGCTATTTGTCGTACTGAATCGGGAAAGCAACTATGGCGAGAATAATCACTTTTCAGCAAGCGATCGGCGAGGCTCTTGGCCAGGAGATGGAGCGTGACGAGTCAGTCATCGTGATGGGCGAAGATATTGCCGGTGGCTGTGGGGCCGATGGAGAAATGGACGCCTGGGGCGGTGTGCTCGGCGTCACCAAAGGACTGTGGGCGCGATTTCCTGATCGCGTCCTCGATACACCTATCAGTGAGTCGGCGTTCGTCGGAGCGGCCATCGGCGCGGCGACCGCGGGGCTGCGTCCCGTCACAGAGCTGATGTTCGTTGATTTCATGGGAGTGTGCTTCGACCAGATCTTCAATCAGGCCGCGAAGTTCCGTTACATGTTCGGCGGCCGGGCGGCCACACCGGTCGTGATTCGCACGATGATCGGTGCGGGGCTTCGTGCCGCGGCACAGCATTCGCAGTGCCTCTATCCGCTCTTCACCCACATCCCGGGACTGAAATGCGTCGTCCCTTCGACTCCTTATGACGCGAAGGGACTATTGATCGAGGCGATCCGCGACGACGACCCCGTCATGTTCTTCGAACACAAGTTGCTCTACTCGCTCGAGGGAGAAGTCCCCGAGGAGTCGTATACGTTGCCGTTTGGCGAAGCCAATTATGTGCGGGAGGGAGACGACGTCACGATCATCACCCTTGGACGCATGGTTCACAAGAGCACGGAAGCGGCGGATGAGTTGACGAAGGACGGGATTGGGTGTGAAATTATCGATCTGAGAACAACCTCTCCGCTCGATGAGGAAACCATTCTTGAAAGTGTAGAAAAAACGGGACGGCTCGTGGTGGTGGACGAAGCCTCGCCGCGCTGCAACATTGCCACCGACATCTCCGCGATCGTCGCCCAAAAGGCTTTCGACTCGCTCAAAGCGCCTGTCAAGATGGTCTGCCCTCCTCACACACCGGTGCCCTTCAGCTCCGTGTTGGAAGACCTATACATCCCTGATGCGGGCAAAGTCGCGGGTGCAGTCCGCGACGTGATGACACACAAGGCATGAGTGCCGGCATCCACAAGCTGACCATGCCGAAGTGGGGCCTCTCGATGACAGAGGGCAAGGTCGTCGCGTGGCTCGTTGACGAGGGGGCGGAGGTCGATGTGGGGGCCGAAGTCGTCGAGATCGAGACGGAGAAAGTATCAAGTGTCCTGGAGGCCCCTCATTCAGGGGTGTTGCGGCGGGTAGCCGATGTCGGAGTGTCGGTCCCCGTGGCGGGCCTGATTGGCGCCATCGCGGACGCTTCGGTATCGAGCGCCGAACTCGACGTTTTTGTTGCGGCTTTTCAGGAGAACTTCGTCCCGGAAGAGATTGAAGAGGAAGCCGCCGGTCCCGCGCCTGAGATAGTCGAAGCCAACGGCAAAACGTTACGGTACCTCCAGCGCGGCGAGGGTGGCGAGCCTGCGATTCTGATCCACGGCTTTGGCGGCGACCTCAACAACTGGCTTTTCAATCACGAGGCTTTGTCTGCGAACCGCAGCGTCTACGCACTCGACCTACCCGGGCATGGCTCTTCATCGAAACAGCTTGAGAGCGGGAGCGTTGCCGAACTCACCGGGACGCTGACGGCATTCATGGATGCGATCGGTGTGCCGCGTGCACACCTGGTGGGGCACTCGATGGGCGGCGCCATCGCTCTGGATCTGGCCCTCAATCATCCCGGCCGGGCTCTGTCACTCGTCCTCATCGCACCCGCCGGTCTGGGGCCGGAGATCAATGGCGACTACATCGAAGGCTTCACCACGGCAAGCCGGCGTCGGGACATCAAGCCGCATATCGAGAAGCTGTTCGCCGATCCCTCCGCAGTGAGCCGGCAGCTCATCGACGACATTCTGAAGTACAAACGCATCGACGGTGTCGACTCAGCCTTGCGGACCATCGCCGCTGCTCTCTTCCCTCAAGGCCGCCAAGCCCTGGTATTGCGTGATCGGCTGGCTGAGCTTTCTGTTCCCACGACGATCCTCTGGGGTGGCGAGGACGACATCATCCCGGTCTCCCATGCCCAAGATCTGCCAGCAAATCTCGAAACACAGGTCCTACAGGGTAAAGGCCACATGGTGCAGATGGAGGCCCCGGCCGAAGTCAATCGGTCGATCGTTTCTTGCTGGGACCGATCTCCTTCCTAGCGAGCCGTTGTCTACCGCCCCGTGTTTCGCCCGCGGGTTGTCGCGAACTTGATGCTGGCGATGTTCCTTGTTGTCCGAGAAATGTATTTCCCACTAGCAATCGACCCGTAAGAACCCCTCGGAAGGCGGTCGAATCAGACGGCAACCGAGCCGTCTCAGCCACGTGGGGACTAGAAAATGTCATAGTTCATGACATCGCAGTTGTTCGCGCCAGGTATCTGGCGGTACAATCTCCACGCGGCTTGGGGGCGCTCAGTTTCGATCGCGCAGGAGGTGAAACCCGCGTGAACACACACAGCTTAGACTTGTGTTTCTCATGAGACCACCGTTGTTATCACCGGCAATCCTCCGCAGAAGCGGATTCCACCGGAGGGCATGCCGGAACCGATGGCCGGGTGTCGAGATGGACGACAATGAGGCCTGCAAGGTGCAAATCCCAGGCACACTGTGGTTCGAGCCGGGCAACCGGGTCCTGGGGTGTCGAGGACTGGCCCGCGGTAACACTGTCACCAAGCACAAGCAATGGCAAATGGCAACCGTCGCCGGGTAGAATCGGTTTGGCGGTCGCTGCTCACAGATGGCTAAGCGCAAGAAAAAGAAGCAGCCACAAACCTCCCCTGCATCTGCCCCCACCTCACGTCGCACGCTCCCAATCCTCGCGGCGCTGGGAGTCACGGCCGTTCTTGGCGCGTTTTACTTCTTTGGCGTCTCGGGTCCCCAGCCGGAGGTCACCTGGTCAAATCAGAGCCCTGGTTCAGCCAGTGCCGACGCCGGCTACATCGACGCGGCCGCCTGCGCCGGCTGTCACGCCGAGGTCGCCAAGAGCTATAGCCAAACAGGTATGGGGCGCTCCTTCTACCGGGCCCTTTCCGGCAAGGTCTCCGCGGACTTTACGACGAACAACACCTGCGAGCTCAACCGGTCGATGCAACACTCGCGTTAAGTCGTTTGGCTGGAGTGTCCGGCCGCTGAGAGGGACGAGTGGTTTACCCATCAGCCGAAGCTCCAACCGCAACTGCGTAACTCCTTGTCCTTCAACAGGGTGTACAGGGAAGCGCGGCATCCTCGCCGTTAGCCTCTTTGTTTCTTAGGCTTACACTTCACCTTTCCTTCCAGGAAGGGTGTTGCGTCGACCCATTGAGACCACCCCTACTATCACGAGCTCTCCAATCGCCACTACACAATGGTGACGCGTGACGGTAAGTACTACGCGCGTCGTCACCAACTTGACTCTCAGGGAAAAGAAACCAACGTCGTCGAGAAGGAAATCCACTATGTCATGGGCTCGGGCAACCACGCGCGCTCGTATCTGCATCGCACGCCCAACGACAGGCTCGTCGAGATGCCCGTCGGCTGGTAGACCGGGGCGCCAGACCTCTGCATTGCGTGTGCAACGGTGCACAGGTGTTGCAACCCGCTGGAGACGATCACGCCCACGAAGCAGATGCCGGCCCCTGTCCGGCGCGATTCTCCTTTTCAGATATCCAGACCTGGGGTAAAATCGCACCCAACATCGAATGGCCCGCCGCAGATCAGTCGAGGAACTACAAGAGGACGTACGCCGGCTCCGGCGCGAAGGACAGTCCTTCTCAAAGGTAGCCGCGGAACTTGGTATCTCCAAAGCCTACGCGATCAAGCTCTCGAAGGCGGTCACCAATCGGTCACCAGAATCGGTCACTAACGGCCGGAGTGACCGCAGTGCCAGTGACCGAAGCCCCAAAGCTCGACAGCGTAAGTTTGCGAAGGGGCTCGCTGAGGGGAAGCCCTCTAGGCAAGCGGCCATGGATGCGGCGCTCCCGGCAAAGCTCTCCAACTCCGGCGCCGACTCGTACGCAAACCGCACGCTCAAGAACACAAAGTTCCGCGAGACCTTCGAACAGATGCTTGATCGTAAGGGCCTGGGCCAAGAGCGTATCGCTGAAGTCCACGCCGACAACCTCCAAGCGACCAAGGTTGTAGCCACAGCCACCAAGGAGGGGCAGATCACCGATGTACTCGAACGCCCTGATTATGCGACCCGTCAAAGGGCGGTTCAGTCAGGCTGGCGTATCCTAGGCAAGGACAGCACGGATGAACAGGGCTCCGCTAACCCAGTCATCATCGTCGTTAGAGCCGAGACCAAACGTAAGGTAGAGAAACTCTTCGGCGGGCCCCTCGATTTCGAAATCATCGAATCCGAGGACGGACAACCACCCGAGCCAATCGACCTACAACAGATTGAGGCGGTCGAGTCGAGCGAATCTGTCCCCGACGAAGACGTGCAGCCCGCGACGGCCGACGCGATCGGCGACGATCCGTGGAACTTTTGATGGAGGGGCGTGGGACTGTCACCAGCCCCCGGATGGTCACCGTTTGCGCGAGATTTTAGTGACCGACCCCCGCCCCGAACGGACTGAGCCTGCTGTTCTCTCTTCCCGGTAGCGCACAGTCGCGCCTTCCTCGTCAGCTTCTTCACGTCCGCCGGCGCCGTCTATGCGCAAATAACTGGGGGCCAGAGCCTCTTCGACGCCACGAGCAACGCGCTGGCCTGGTTTGAAGCCGACGACTAGGAATGTAACGATTGCTGTAACTATTCGGTGCGTCTCAGTGCGCTTCTATGCACCTTGACTTGAGCCCGATGTGCGCCGATTCAACGACATGCGCCCTGGTGCAACGTGGTCGTCCGAATTCGGGAGCAGGAGGTCCGGAGTTCAAATCTCCGCGCCCCGACCATCTTTTCAATGACCAGCCCTCACGCTGACCTTCCGGTTAGTATCAATTAGTGTCCAAACGGACCACTTGGTACGTCTGCCTAGGCCACTTTGCCCAACAGACGGTCGGTCATCACCTCAATCGCCTCACGTCGGCGTTCCAGACCAGGGTGGGTGTAGTGGAGCATCATCCGCACATCCCCATGACCCATCTGAGCCTGACGGCCCGACAAGCTCATTCCGATCTGTTCCCGTAGCGTTGCGTGTGTGTGTCGAAAGACATGCCAGCTGAGCCAGGGTATTCCCAGCTCCCTACCAACAGGCTTGATGTCTCGGCGTACTCAGCGCGGTTCGCACCGATCAGGAATCAGTTAGTCTTACCTGCATGGACCTTCGCTCGCAAAGTTTGAGTCGGCTGAGACTTGCCGCTTTATTTGCGCTGGCCGGCGTGCCTATGTTCCTCGCTGGATGGGGCTGCGGGTCCGAGGACACATGGCCGAGGCGGATCGAAGGTCAGGGAGCCCAGGGCGTTGCCTTCGTGAGCAACGACACCTGTGCTGGGTGTCATCAGCAGCAGTTTGACGAATGGGCCGATTCCCATCACGACTGGTCCATGAGACATGCGGACGATAAGACAGTGCTGGGAAATTTTGACGACGCCCGGTTTACTCACTTTGGCGTGGAGTCACACTTTTTCAAGCGGGGCGAACGATACTTCGTCAACACAGAGGGGCCGGACGGAGAGGCTTCCGACTTCGAGATCAAGTACACGTTCGGCGTGGAGCCTCTGCAGCAGTATCTGGTGGAGTTTCCCGGTGGCCGGTTGCAGAGCCTGACCGTCGCCTGGGATGTCGAAAACGAACGCTGGTTTCACCTCTACCAAGATGAACACATCAAGCCTAACGACCCCCTCCATTGGACGGGGCGGTTTCAGAACTGGAACATGATGTGCGCTGAATGTCACTCTACGAACTTGCGGAAGGGCTACGAGGCCGACACGGACAGTTACCGCACATCTTGGAGCGAGATCAACGTCAGTTGTCAGGCCTGCCACGGACCGGGTGAGGCCCATGTTGCGTGGGCTCGAAGTATTCCCGAAGGTGAAACACCGGAGGGGCTGGAGCACGAGTTGGTCGTTGATTTCAAGGGGACCGACCCTCGCTATGAGGTTGAGAGCTGTGCGCGGTGCCACTCCAGACGCCACCAAGTGAGCGCGGAGGATCAGCATGGCCGCCCGCTGCTGGACGACTTCATGATCTCCTCGCTCCGAGAGGATTTGTACTATCCGGACGGCCAGATTCTCGATGAAGTCTACGTCTACGGGTCCTTCGTCCAGAGCCGGATGTACCACGAAGGCGTCCGCTGCTCGGACTGCCACAATCCGCACAGTCTGCAACTCTGGCGCCCCGGGAACGATCTGTGTACCCGCTGCCATCAGACTTCGCCACCGGAGGATTTTCCGAAGCTGCAAGCAAAGAACTACGACACGCCCAAGCATCACTTTCACCCGGAGAATTCGACCGGCACGCAGTGCGTCGAGTGCCACATGAGGGCCCGCACGTATATGGTTGTCGATCCGCGCCGAGACCACAGTTTTCGTGTGCCGCGCCCTGATCTGTCAGCGAAGCTGGGTACCCCTAATGCCTGTAACGCTTGCCATGAGGACGAAACGTCCGAGTGGGCCGCTGACGTCGTCAAGCAGTGGTACGGACCGAGTTCAACGACCGGCTCACATTTTGCTGAAGTGATTGCCGCTGGAAGGGAAGGCCGACGAACGGCTCAAGCCGAATTGATCAAGCTGGCGCAAGATCGCGATCAGCCTTCGATCGCGCGCGCTACGGCTCTTGAACTCTTGCGGGCCTACCCGAATGATCTTTCCGCCTTGCAGCCTCTGACCAGAGATGACGATCCCTTGATCCGATCCCATGTCGCCGCGACACTCCAAAGCGTGCCGCCGGATCAAAGCGCGCCTGTTCTGGGATCGCTGCTTGATGATCCGATTCGAGCCGTGCGAATCGAGGCGGCTCGCGTGCTGGCATCGGCACCGCGCCGAGTTTTGACGTCGATCGACCGCCAAGCGTTTAATCGAGCCTTCAAGGAGTTTGAGCAAGCGCAGCAAGCGATGGCTGACACCCCCGGAGCCCATCTGAACCTGGCTGTTACTTACGTCGCACAGGGTGATGTCGACCGCGCGGAACAGCACTATCGAACCGCCCTCGGCTTGGAGGCCACGTTCTTGCCGGCTAGACTCAACCTCGCAACGCTGTACAACCAGTTGGGCCGCAACGACGACGTGGTAACCCTGCTGCGCGAAACAGTAAACCTTGTCCCTCAGGAGGGAGAGGCTCATTATTCCCTCGGCCTGCTCCTCGCTGAAGAACAAAGAATCGAGGAGGCCGCGGATAGCCTGCGGCAAGCTGCCGAGTTACTCCCAGGGCGTGCCCGCGTCCGCTTCAATTACGGACTGGCTCTGCAGCATCTGGGTCAGTACGCGGGTGCCGAGATTCAATTACTCAAGGCGCACGAGATGGATCCGCTTGATCCGAGCATCTTGAATGCGGTCACGACGCTGTATCTCCAGCGACAGGACCTACCCAAGGCCTTGCACTTCGCTCAACAACTCACCCTGCTGGTTCCCGACGAGCCGGGCCCGAAACAGCTTGTAAGAGCCCTTCGTGAACAACTTGGTGGGCAGAAGGCTGACCCCTTGAGGAGCTGGATGCGGAGGTGATCGAATTAAGCGAGGCGCCCGTGGTGAACGTCGAGGCTTCGCAGGTCACAAACCTCGAGACTACCGGTTTGGGTTGCGCCTTGGTAAACGGCTGCTGGAAGCTTTAGGCGAGGATCTCTTTGACAATGCGGGCTTCATTCACGGATGTGAGCTTTTCCTCTAATCCGTTTTGATCGAATACCAGACGCTCGTAGTCGAGTCCCAGTAGGTGGAGAATGGTGGCGTGCCAGTCGGTGACGCTGACACGGTCTTCGACGGCTTTGTAGCCTAGGTCGTCCGTCGAGCCTAAGACGCTTCCGGCTTTGATCCCCGCGCCGGCCATCCAGGTCGTGAAGGCGTGCGGGTTGTGGTCCCGTCCGGATGCGGCTTTCTCCGCAAGTTGGGCAATGGGCATGCGGCCGAACTCTCCACCCCAAATCACGAGTGTTTCGTCAAGCAGGCCACGCTGTTTGAGATCACTCAGGAGCGCCGAGACGGGCTGATCGGTGCGTTCGCAGGCTTGCCGCAAATCTCCTTCAAGCTTGCTGTGGTTGTCCCAGATTTGACTGTTGATGAACAGTTGCACGTATCGCACGCCGCGTTCGACCAAGCGCCGCGCCATCAGGCAACGCCTGCCGTAGGAGTCGGTGGGCTCCTTGCCGATGCCATACATCTCCAGAGTCTTGGGATTCTCTTGGGTGAGGTCCAAGGCATCGCTCGCTTCGACCTGCAGCCGCGCCGCTAGTTCATAACTGGCAATGCGTGCGTCGAGTTGCAACTGTCCGGGGCGCTCACGCTTGTGAATGCGATCGAGCTTGCCGAGCAGCTCGCGGCCGACCTCGACGGCCAACGGCGACTCTTCGACCTCGGGATGCAGGTTGAGGATCGGTGAACCCTCGGTGCGAATCCGCGTCCCCTGATAGAGCGGCGGCAGAAAGCCGGCCTGCCAGTTCTGAACGCCGTTCACTGGGAGTCCCTTCGGATCATCAAGCACGACGTAGGCGGGCAGACTCTGGTTCTCGCTACCTAACCCGTAGGTCACCCAGGAGCCGATCGTCGGCCGCCCTTGAATAATGCGGCCGGAGTGAATCATGAACAGCGCCGGTTCGTGGTTCGGATGAACAGTGAACATCGAGCGGATCATCGCGACGTTGTCGACCTGCTGGGCGAAGTGCGGCATCACCTCCGATACCCACATACCCGACTGCCCGTACTGCGTGAATGTGTAGGGGCTACGCATCATCCCGCCGGCGTCTTCCGGTCCCGTCAGGTCGGCGGCGACTTCGTTGAAATAAGGCTCGCCATGGTGCTTGTCGAGCATCGGCTTGGGATCGAAGAGATCCATCTGGCTCGGCCCGCCGTGCATGAAGAGTTGAATGACCGACTTCGCCTTCGGCGCGAAGTGGGTCGGGCGTGGCTTGAGGTCGTACCCGCGCCGCCGGCCGACCGGTTCGCTGGATGCAGCCGACTCCGCGCTGTACAGATCGCGGCTCAACAAGGTGGCGAGTGCCGCGCCATGCAGGCCGCCGGCAACGTGATCGAAGAAGCCGCGGCGCGTCAGTTCATGCTTAGTAGTTGGATTGCGGTTTATCTTCACGGTCACCTCAATCGATATAAAGGAAAGCGGCGGAGTTGAGCACGGTGTGACACAGCTTGGTCAGCGCCGCCAGAGGCGTGGAGGTTGTGCCACTCCTGCCTGGATCTTCCGTTAGCTTCGTCCAAGCCGCCAGATTTAGGTCGCGCTCCTCATCCGTCGGAGGTCGGCTGAGCGCGATCCAGTACATCGTTTCGATTTGCGAGGCAGGGTCGGGTCCCGTTTCGTTCTCGACGCGTTTTGCGAGCGCCGCCGCCCATTCATGCACCTGGGCGTTGTTCATCAAGAACAGGGCTTGCGTAGAGACGGTGGAGTCGGTCCGCTCCGTGCAATTAGGGCTCATGGCGGGCATGTCGAAACTGTTTAGGCCGGTAGGGATTTCTTTTCGGCGTTGTTGTACGTATATGCTCCGCCGCCAACCGTGTTCTGTCGCGATCGGAGCCACGAGTCCGTCATCGCGTGCAAAGACGGGGGCCGGGGGGCCAAAGGGCGTTGTGTCCAATTGATCCGAGACGGCCAGCATTGAATCGTTGAGGACCTCGGCTTTCATCCTCCTGAGCGGCATTCTTGAGAGCAGGCGGTTGTCCGGATCGAGTTGTTCGTGCCGTGGTGTCAGTTTCGAGACTTGGCGATAGACACTCGACGTGACCATCAGGCGATGCATCGCTTTGACGCTCCAACCTTCTTTTTCGAAGCGCACCGCGAGCCAGTCGAGCAGTTCAGGGTGGGATGGTTTGTCGCCCGTTTTGCCGAAGTTGCCGGTCGATCGCACGAGGCCGAAGCTGAAATGGTGTTGCCAGATGCGGTTGACCATGACTCGGGCCGTGAGCGGGTGACCGGGCCGGATGAGCCAGCGCGCGAACGCCAGACGCCGCCCTGTTTTGGTGGAGCCCGGCCACGGGGGCTTTACATCGAACGGCGTGCGGCCGTCGGTTAGGACCGACGGGACACCGGGGCCGACGAGACGGCCGAAGCTGCTCGGATCGCCGCGGCTCAGGATGTAGGTGGGCGAGGGGACGCCGCGATCCCACAATGCTCGAATCCGTGGCGGGGGTGTTCTCCGGGCTTGCAGGAGTTTGACTTGGATCTCGTGCTGCTCGGCCTCGCCGCGATAGACCGGGTCCGCGTTTTTGAGGTCACGTTTTGAGACCTTGAGTTGGGATTCGTATTTCTTGGCTAAAGCCGCTTGTGCTTCGTCGCGCTTGCCGGCTTCTGTCGAGAGCATTTTGCGCAGGTCGTCACGTAGCTCTGGCGGAAGGGCTTGCAGACGCTCCTCTTGGAGCTTCTTCGTTGACTCGTCCGTTCTATCGTCAAACGCTTTCTCGACCTCTTTGAGCCTTCGGTCGACGTTGTGATTGTGAAGCTCGCGCTGCTGCTCTTCTTCGAGCAACTCCATCGGTTTCGCGCCCGGACGAACGTACGGCAGGTAGCGCCCTGGATACTTGAGTCCGTACTTCTCTTGCGCTACCGGTGTGACCCAGTCGTACTCGTCGTAGGCACCTTTGAATACCGCCATCAAGCGGTAGTAGTCACGGTGCGGGATGGGGTCGTATTTGTGACTGTGGCAGCGCGCACACTTGATGGTGAGCCCCATCACGGCGGAGCCGAGTACATCGATCTCATCCGCGATGACATCGATGCGATCGGCGACGGAAAACACTTCACGCTCGCTGGTGGAATCAGGTCCCATGCGCAGGAAACCGGTGGCGATGAGCTTCTCGTTGATGTCTTCGGTGATGACGGTGGCGTTCTCGTAGTCGACTAGCTCGTCGCCGGCGATTTGTTCGAGCAGGAACTGGTCGTAAGGCTTGTCGTTGTTAAAGGCGCGGATAACGTAGTCACGATAACGCCAGGCATGGGGTCGCAGAATGTCGGCGCTGAGCTTGCCGCCTTCGGAGTCTGCATATCCGGCCAAGTCGAGCCAGTGACGCGCCCAACGCTCTCCGTAACGGTCGGAAGCAAGCAGGCGGTCGACAAGTTTTTCGTATGCCTGGGGATCCTTGTCGGCGAGAAATACGCGAACGTCAGCGGGCTTGGGCGGCAGTCCGATGAGGTCAAGATAGATGCGGCGGATCAGCGTGAGGCGGTGGGCTTTGGGAGAAAGGCTGAGTCCCTTGGCTTCCAGTGTTTCGAGCAGGAAAGAATCGATGGGGTTGCGGACGCGCGCTCGGTTGCGCACGCTGGGAACCGGAGCAGCCTGAGGCGGATGGAAGGCCCAGTATTGGCGGTCTTCGGCGCTGACAAGAGGGTCGGAACCGCCGTCCGCGATGTCGGGTGGCTGTCGCTCGGTGGGCGCGCCTTGCGCAATCCACGAGACGAGTTTGCCCAGCTCCGCGGGGCTGACCGGCTTCACACCGTTGGTCAGCATCTCTTTCTTCGGAGGCATCTCGCCGGCTTCGATGCGGCGTACGAGCAGACTCTCGGAAGGTTTGCCGGGGACGATCGCGGGGCCGGACTTGCCGCCTCGCAACATTGATTCGTGAGTCCGAAGATCGAGATCACCTTCTTGCCGCCGCAAGCCGTGGCAGGCCGTGCAGTGGTTGAGTACGACCGGAATGATGTCGTCATAGGTAGCGGCGGCTATTGTGGTTTGCGCTTTCTTGCCATCGGGTGATGGAGCCCCACCGTCGATCCAGTTTCGGATGATTTCAATATTAGCTTCACCGAGGCGGGCTTCGCCGGGCGGCATCGCCCCTTTGCTGACCAACTCGTAGAGGCGACTTTCGCTGGCATTGCCGGGGACGATCACGGCCCCCGACTCACCGCCTTTTAAGGCGGACTCCCACGTGGAAAGGTTCAACTCCCTCTGACGGAGTTGCTCGCCATGACATGCAACGCAGTTACTGTTGAAGATAGGTAGGACGCCTGTTTGAAAGGTGCTCGGCGTACGGGTCTTCGAGGCGGCAGGGGTTTTCGAATCCGCGCCCGGTGCGAACTTGGCCGACAGCAGCACGGCGGCTACAAAGACGGCGGCACTTAGAATCCGCTTGCGTTCGGGAACAACCAAGATTCGACCCTGCGCCCGGTTGCTGGACGCGTAACTATCTTACTCCTACCTTCGCCGGCGGTGAGAACGTCGATGAGTCGATGGTTTCATGGGAAAGCGGCCTCCTATGCCGCCTGCCCAAGCCAGAACTCTCAGGACTGTTGACTACAAGGCCAGGACCAGCCTGGGTCATTAGGCGAGATCCCGACATCGCGACAGTTGTCTTCTGATCGCAGTTACATGCTTCGTTTCATGAAACTCAGCCACACTTCCAACCATGGAACTTTTCGCATCAGAACCCCGTCGCGGAAGCCACCGGCAATTCTGCAACACAATGGGATGGTCTGCCGCCCTTAGCGCTTCTCGTGCTCGGCACAATCCGAATCGTTGTCTGATCTTTGGTCGCCGGGTCGGAGTTAAGTAGATCCCCCCATAGAGGGAGTACTACTAGGACTCTAGAATGGTTTCAATCTAGTTGATTCCTCGCAAGGGACAGAACTGTCCTTGTGCCCTAACGAGCATGCAAGCGAACGATCGTTGCCACTTCCGAAAAAGCGAATGGACCGGAAGTGATCAAGATCGCCCTTGCCGCCGACCACACCATCTTCCGTGACGGTCGCGGCGTTCACGACGCCGCAAGTGGCGGGACCGACGTCGCAGGGTATTGACGAAGATCACGAAGACGAATCAGGGGCCAAGGAAAATGAAAGAGATGATCAACGACTCGGGGTGTTCTGCCAGGCTGCGTTGGAGGAACAAGATTCAATCCATCGCCCTGCTGGGTGCAACGCTCCTCGGCCTGGTCAGCGCGTCGCCTGCGTATGGCGCCTTCGTCTACCGTCTGGCTGTTGTGAACTCTACCGGTGCCCCGCTTCACCTATACACCGCACCAGTAGTGTCCGGCTAACGCCCTGGCTGCTCCTCGCAACCGGCGCTATATCAGCACGTTAGGGTTCACCGCAGGTTTTATCGATTTCAACTCACGCAGGCGGTTTTCGCCCTGCTCGGCTCTCCACAATGGAGCATGAACTCCGGCCGCACCGTCTTCGCGCAGTTGATGGATCACCTGCCTGCTTATGAGTTTCGC
>Ga0315336_1002705_pt1 | contig 26037 bp, 19 predicted proteins | sample ASW5metaG_FD_204512 | JGI IMG/M metagenome (GOLD analysis project Ga0315336, IMG submission 204512) | Ammonia-oxidizing marine archaeal communities from Monterey Bay, California, United States - ASW #5 | ecosystem: Environmental > Aquatic > Marine > Intertidal zone | place: USA: California... | reverse complement strand
CTTCCCGGACGGCTTCCTCGCCGTTCACCCAGGCGCAGAAGCCATCATCGAACTGGATTGCGAGAACGAGGTCCCGTGGGCCATCGATATCCGCCTCGGTGAGTTGGAAGTGCTTCCGGCAGGCGACGGTGGAGTAGTTTCCCGGTAAGTCGGCGAGCAATGTCGTCTCATCACCATAACGGTTTCCGATAGGGGTTGCGCCTTCACTCCACCCGGTGTCGTCGAAGTCCGCTTGTCGCCAGTCCTCCTGACCGTCGGAGAACGGTCCTCTCCCTTCACGGTAGCGCCAGACAGCACCCTCGTCGAGCACCGGCGCATCCACCGGGGGATAGGTCGGGAGACCTGGCGTACCGCCCAGCTGAACGCTCCGGCGCCAGCTTTCCGGTTCGCTCGGATCGAGGTACAGACTGTCGAGGGATAGCGTGTACCCGCTTCCGTCAGGGCCCACCGGCCACTTTCCCTCGTCATCGTAGCGCAGGGTTCGAACGAGGATCCCGACCTGGTTGACCAGCGTTACGCGCTCGCCCGAGCCGGCGAGGTTGCCGGAGTAGTTTCCCAGAACGTTGTCGATCCCGTAGTGGGAGCGGACGGCCTGGGCATCCTTGCAAACAACGATCACGCCACGGGCGGGGAGGATGGTCTGAGGGGGAAAGACGTACTGGATGCCTTCGACGAACTCCCAGCCGGAGAGATCCTCCGGTGTCGTCGTCTCGTTCGAGATCTCGATGAACTCGAGCCGTTCGCTCCCCAGAGCCGCGTTGTAGTAAATCTCCGAGATGACGGCAGCCTCGAGGCTGTGAGCCACGAAGAAGAGGACAGAAATCGTGGGGAGACAGACCGACCGCCACATAGCTTCAAGATCTCGAGACGCTATCCCTGACGCCAAGTGCGTACAGTATTCTATAGAACTATAAGCCAGATGGCGGGGCGTTACTACCGCTTTCAGGGGGATCGTACCACCACGCGGTTTCTTCCGCAGCGGGGGCGGGGCGCAGATCACGAACGCATGCCATCAGAGGCGTCCGTGTGGGAGAAATAGAACACGAAAGTGGTCGCGGTACCAGGATGCCGCCTACTGCTTCCTCCAGTTCGTATTCTCGATCCGCCGCAGCTCGGCGGTGATGTCTTCGCCTTCGTAGAAGGAGAGCCAGCCACGGACGCGGTGCGTCTGGCCGGGAGCGCAATCGGGAAACTGGGGGTCGGCGTGCATGCAGGGGCAAGGTGGATTGAACCACGTCCGCAAGCATCGCTCCCAAGCCATGATCACCCAGCGATTTCCCGCGTTGTTGCTGCAGGCGACGTAGGGAGTTTGTGATCGATTGTTGCCGCCTTCGAGCGCGGCGAATTCGGGAGCCCCTTTCAACATCAGGCAATTCTGTACGCGCATTCCGCGCAGCATGTGCTGGGATCCGTTGCGCAACCAAAGCTCCATCTCGACGCGGTCAGTCTGCGGGACGATCTTGGCGCCGAACGCGACGCCGTTGGGCAGACGCCGCTCGCTCTCGAGCACGCCGCCGGCCTTGCGCTGCCATTCGAGCGGCTCCAGTTCCTTTTCGAGTTTCGTCCACAGTGTGGGGACGTGCGTGTGAGCCAGGTAGAGCAAGTCGCGGTTGCCGTTGATCTCGACCCAGATCGCTTCAGGGACGTCGACAACAACGTAGCCGCCGCCCGCCCACGGCGGGAAGACGCTGATTTTCGTTTCGCGCTGCGGTCGGATTGCGCCGTCGAGGAAACCGATCCGGGGATGACGACCTCCGGGGTAAGGCAGCGTCAGCAAGGGACCTTCCGGATCGTGCGTCGTGGCGCGGCCGGGCTCGAGCTTGAACCGCGCGACTGCCTTCTCAATTTCGCTGGTGCTCATCCCTGTGGCCGCCGAGACCTCCGGCAAGTTAAAGCGATGGAAGACGACCATATTCTCGAGCCAGTACCGCAGGTCGTCGTCGCCGGCCGGCTTGCGCCGGTTGTCCACCGAATTGCCCGACGCGAGCGTCTTCTTCCGGTCTTCGATTACGCCGTTGGGATCCTGGGGCGCGATCTTTGGATCCACGTACCTCTCTAAATCGCGCATCGAGATCACCTTGAAGTCGTGGGTCGCGAGGTGCTTCATATACTCCTCGAACTTGTCGCGCGGCGTGTTGACCCAAGCGTGAGCTGTATCGGGCGCTCCGTGGAACTGCAGCACCGCGATGCGCCCCTCCGTTGCTTGCTCGACGGCCCGTGTGAAGTCCGCCAGCTCCCAATCCGGCCGGGCGTCGCCCGCTGACGGGACAAGCAACGGATGATCGAGCCCCGGTTCGTACCCGAAGCCGCGACCGCCCTCATACGGATATTCGGGCGAGCCGCCGCGGCGCGCGAACTTGATGCCTTGTTCCGCGAGGATCGCCAGCGCTTTGGGCGTCGTCGCGTTGCCCGGATAAGAGAAACTGACCGTCAGCGGGACGCCGTGTCGCTTGCATTGCGCGTTGATCGCGTCGATTTGCTCGGCGAGTTGACCGACCGTCTCGTCAGTGATCCCCAGGTGATCTCGCGTATGGTTTCCGACCTCGAATCCGTCCTGATGCAACTCGGCGATCTCGTCCCAGGTCATGTAGTCGGTTTTGTTGTCACGGAAGTCGAAACCTTCCGTGACGAAGAACGTCGCGCCGAATCCGTACTTCTTGAGGATCGGTCGAACGACGGTGTAATGTGACTTGACGGAGTCGTCGAAGGTCAGAACGACCAGCTTGTCCGGAATCGGTTCCAGGGCAGCCGACGTTGCAGGCGCCAGCACGAGGGTGAGCGCCGCCGCGGCCGCTCGATAGGCGATTGCTTGCTTCATGCCGTTGGTATCAGCATATCAGGGCGGGCCCCACTAGGCTCTTCTGTTCCGGCTCTTTTCTTCCCCGATTCTTCGAGCGGCGAGCCGCCGGTGAGCTCCCGGGATGCCGATGGGCGCCGGGGAGGCGGAGGGGCAGGGGGACGGGACAGTTACTGCGTTGTATCGTAGGCCGTCTGCCGAAAGAATATATCTCCATGAACTGATCCCCTACCCTGAAGGGAGGAGCGCGTGGCTGACAATCCGTATCGACCGCCAGAAGCGCCCGAAGGGTCATCCGCTTCCCAACTCCGAACAGCACAGGGACAACTCGCCTCGCGGTGGCAACGCCTGGGTGGCGCTCTTGTCGACGGGATCATCTCTTCCGCGGTAGCGATTCCGATGATGATCGCGAGCGGCTACTGGGGTCGAGCGATGGCTGAAGAAGTCGGTTTCTTGGACGATCTGCTCTGGACGTTCGGCGAGCTCGCTGTGTTTCTCGTCCTTCACGGCTACACGCTTCACACGAGGGGGCAGACGCTCGGAAAAGTCCTCCTTCGAATGCAAATCGTCTCCAGATTCGGCTACCGCGTCCTTCCGCTGAGTCGGGTTTTCATCCTGCGGTATGTACCCTTTTACCTGGTCGTACTGGTCCCGATCTTCGGTCCGCTGCTCACTGTGGTCGAGGTGCTCTTCATCTTCGGCTCCGACAAGCGCTGCCTCCACGACCACATCGCCGGTACGATCGTCATTAAGTACCGTGAGGATGAATCGTCAGACGAGAACACACACGATCGCGAGCTCGAGAACAAGCTGGTCGATCCACTCAACCCTTGACGCGGACTCCCCGAGACGCGAGCAGTTCGCGCAGCCGTTCGCGGTGATCCCCCTGGAGCTCGATCTCTCGTCCCTTGAGCGTCCCGCCGGTCGCAAAGACGCTCTTGAGCTCCTTGAGGAGGGCGCGCAGGGTGCCGGCCGGCCAATCGGCACCATCGGCGACGGTCACGGGCTTGCCGCGGCGTTTCTCGAGCCGCAAACGCACGATGGGGCCTCTTCCACCCGCGGCTCTTCCACCGGCGCTCTGGTCGGCACGGCAGACACATTCGGTCTGCGGGCGACCGCAGTCGCGGCAGGATGCTACGAACGACCAGCCGTCGCCTGAGGTCAGCTTCTTTCGGCTTCGCTTCACGGACGAAGAGGATACGGGATCAGGAGGTGCAAAGAAACAGCGGGAGGGGCGCAGGTGAGTCACCGAAGCCCGTTCGGGCAACCGCCGTCTTCGGCGATCTTCGCGTCGATGTCCTCCCAGAAGCTCAGCTCGTCGAGCTCTTCGAGCGTGTCGGCGCGCTGCAGGAGTCCGAACACGCCGCCCTCGGCGTTGCCGAGCCCGGCCGCCAGGTCGTCGCAGCGCTCCTCGAGGAGGTGCGGCGGGAAGTAAATTGCCGACAGGGCGATGGGCTGGCGACCGAGGTTCGCTGCCCTGGAAGTGGAGCCTGTTCCCGCGGCTCCACTCGATCAGGGGGGCGATGGTGTCGACCCTCGAGGAGGCGACGCCGACCGTGTCACGGAGAAAGACATAGGCGTCCGCGCCCGGAGCCGGCAGTGAGCGCGAAGTGCCCAGACGGAACCCTACGTCGCAATCCGGAGCCGGTGGCGGCGTGGCCACCGGTCCCAGACCCGGCAAGCACACGACGGACGGAAAGAGCTCCCGTCCGTCGAGGAGGAGTCGTTTCCATCGGACCGATGGGTTCCAGCTCACACACCTTGTCCTTGTAATACCAAACGGAGACAGTCAAGGTTGCCATTGCCTCTTTATTGCACGCCTTCAAACACTGGGCTGGAAATACCCGAGAAATTGACGGAGCCATCGGGTCCAGATAAGATTTGCAACGACAAACAGAAGGGATTACACGCATGCGGTTCGAATCATGAGTAGAAGGAAATGGACCGGTCGCTTCGTTTACCTCTTCTACCTGGTTGTCGTCTCGATGGCTTTCTTCGAGCTCGGCGGTAGATTCATTTGGGTGACGGATGGGGAATACCTCTACCCGAGATCGCAGCAGATCTTCGTATTCGACCGCAATCTGAATTACAGAATCAGGGCCGACTTTTCCATCGCGGGGGAGGAGAACCGGTTGTACCCCGGTGTCGGACTTCGGATCAACCAGGGGCACATGAGGGGCGTCGAACCGGACGCGCGCGACACCATCATCATCGTGGGGGACTCTGTCGTTTTCGGATTTGGCGTGCGGGAGTCGGATACGATGTCGGTGTGTCTCGAAAAGCACCTGGGCCATGGGCTTCAGGTCCTGAACGCGGGAACTCCCGGGTACAACATGGAGCAGATCGCGCTCCGCACCAGAGAACTGGTGGAGCAGGTCCGGCCGCGGACGGTGATTTTGCTCGTGAACGCCAACGACGGTGAGGCTCGGTACTTCCTGCATCACGCGGGTCTGACCCTGAAGCGGTTCTACACCTATCCGTGGGAGAAGGACCAGTATCCTCCGGAGGTCGAGTTGCGGGTGGATCCCACAGACCACTGGTTCTCCCCGAGGGTGTTCTCGGTGCTGGGAGGGGAGTGGCCGGTGCGCACTCAGGTCGTCGACAGTCCGCCGCGAACGGAGAAGGACGCGGTTCGTCACCTCGCCTACGAGGAAAGGCAGCTCACCTTCTGGAACTCGGACGACCCGGAGGCCAGAGAGAGAACCGGTCGCGCCATGGGTGCCTGCAGATCTCTGGTGGACGACTTGACTGCCCGCGGCATCCAGGTCGTCGTCACGCGCTTCCCGTGGTCGGTGACGGTCCTGAAGCCCGCGGTGAAGGATGGCCTGCGAAAGCTCTGGCTGAGCGCCCTGAAGCCCTCTCCTGGGATGACCGTGATCGATCTGCAACCGTACCTCGCCGAGGCGCAGAAGCGAGAGCCGCAGTTCCTCCCTGCCGACGGACACCCGAACGCGGCCGGGCACGACACCATCGCCCATGCGCTGAAGGATGGAATCTTGCGCTGAGCCGAGCTGGCCCGCCGTCCTCGGAGAGAATCGCACGAGCAAGAACGACGACGAGAAGAAAGGAAGTCTGGATCAGGACGGAAACGCCTTCAGGGAGTCTCCTCGAAAAGAAGCGTTGACGGCCACCCGCATCCTGCGATATGCAACCCCTCCCAATGTTGTTCCAGATCCTGTGCAGCGGTCGCCGTCTGGGCGTGGTACCACACCTTCCCGATCTTGAAGCCGATGTCGCGCAGCGCCCTGGCGAGCTCCGGCGTCCTGGTCGAGCTCGTGTCCCAGCTTGCGGAGCATCATCTCAGCGCAGGCCTCGCCGCAGAAGTCGGGCTTCTGTCGCACGTGGGGGACTTCGGCGATGAGCACATCGTCGTAGACCGGCTCAGCGCTCCCGCGCGATCCAGCAACGATCCATCCGAGAGAGGCGATGAGAAGCGTGCGCATGGTAAACCTCCCGTTGGGGATCCTCTCGAGCCAGGCTCGTCCACTAGATGGAAGGATAGAGTGTCACGGTCACGGCTCTGTCACCGAATCGTAAAAAAGCCAGGCTTGGAGCGGGCGCAAAGAACTCCTATCATGGACTGTCCATCGAGAACAGGACTCCAGGAACGGAAGCCTGAGAGGATGGGCGTCAAGGAAAGCCCTGAACAAACCTAAGGAGAAAACCCGTATGAATCGAGACGTGGCCCACCTCACCCGGCGTGAAGCTCTTGCGCGATTCGCTGCGGGCGCCCTCGGCCTGACGCTGCCCGTCGTGGACCCGTTTCGCCGGCAGAGCGCCTCAGCAGAAACGGCAAAGCCCAAGTCTGTCGCCGCCGTGATGACCTTGTGGGTCAAGGGCTCGCACGCCGACGCCATCGTCGGGAAGATTGTCGACGGTTGGAAGTCCGATGGTGGCCCGGGACCGAACCTGAAGATCGCTTCCATGTACTGCGACCAGATCGGTGAGCACGACCTCGCCCGAGGCGTGGGCAAGAAGCTCGGCATTCCGATCTTCGACTCCATCGAAGGCGCGGTCACCGTTGGCACCTCCGGGATTCCGGTCGACGGGGTGCTCAGCATTGGCGAGCACGGCGATTACCCGTTTAACGAAAAGGGACAGCACCTCTTTCCGCGCCGGCGCTTCTTCTCCGAGATCGCCGCGGCGTTCGAGAAGCATGACCGCGTCGTGCCCGTGTTCAACGACAAGCATCTCGGCCCGGTGTGGGACGACGCGCTGTGGATGTACGAGCGGGCGCAGAAGCTGAAGATCCCTTTCATGGCCGGATCATCGCTGCCGGTGAGTTTCCGGAAGCCTGAAATCTCCCTGCCCATGGGAAGCGAGGTCGAGGCTGCTGTCGGCGTCGGTTACTCCGGCCTCGACATCTACGGCATCCACACGCTCGAGCTGTACCAGACGCTGGTCGAGCGCCGCCGGGGCGCCGAAACGGGCGTCAAGTCGGTGCAGTGGCTCGGCCTCGGCGACATGTGGAAAGCCGTGGACAGCGGCGCCGTGCGTGAAGACCTGCTCGAAGCCGCGCTCGCGCTGGAACCGAAGGGCAGCTCTGTAGCCGCCGCCAGGAAAACGAAGAGTGACCGTACCGGCCTTTTTCTTTTCGAGTACCATGACGGTCTCACGGGCGCGATCTTCATGCTGCCCGAGGTCGTCACCTTTTGCCGGGTCGCCGTCAAGGTGAAGGGGCAAGCGAAGCCGCTCGCGACGCTTGCGGAGGAGCGCTGGAGGCCCATTCTTCCGCACTTCGCATACCAGCTCAAGGCCCTCGAGAAAATGTTCCACACGGGGAAACCGAGCTATCCGGTGGAGCGGACGTTGCTGACTACAGGAATTCTCGATCGCGCCCTGACGTCACGCTTCGAGGGCGGCAAGAAGCTCATGACGCCGGAGCTGGCAATCCGCTACACGCCGGTCGACTACCCCCACGCGCCGCGACCGCCGCTGACGGAGCCCGCCGGCTGAATTCCTGGAGAGGGGGGGACGGGCGCCGGTAGGAAAAGGCATGAAGGTGGAACAACAGCTCGCGACTCGCTGTAAGTTCTTTCATGAAAGTACTTTGGGCCGTTGGCGAGCCGCCGCACTGGTTACGTTATATATATAAGCGTCCGTCAGAGCCTCGCTGCAGTCTGACGAGGGTCCCGATATTTTCTCCGTCCTCTGTCTGAAGCCTCCAGCGCTCTTCGTTATGGGAGAGGAAGCCGAAACCCCTACTCCCCGGAGGAAGACATGACGAACGACACACGACGTTGCGTGGGCAAGCACCTGGTCCTGGTAGCCAGCGCGCTCCTGGCAATCTCGCCAGCCATTTCGGCGGCGTCCTTTGTTCGTGGCGACACGAACGCCGACGGTGAGGTGGACGGGGCGGACGCTGTCGGCACGTTGTCCGTCCTCTTCGGTGGCCGGGGGGAGATTGCCTGCGATGACGCCGCGGACGCGAACGACGACGGCTCGGTCGACATCTCGGACGCCATCAGGACTCTCACCTACCTGTATGTCGGTGGCGTGATCATCCCCTCCCCGGGACCGTCGGCGTGCGGCAGCGACCCGACGGCAGACGCTATCTCTTGCGGTCAGTACGTCCTGTGTGACGACGGTGCCTTGCAGGTCTTCCTGGACCCCGACGGCGATGACGCTCGCGACGGTCTCACTCTGGAGACCGCAGTGGTCTCACTGGAGCGAGCCCACGAGATCATCTCGTCGGAGTCACCCGATCAGGACTTCGAGGTGCTCATTGCCCCCGGGCGCTACTTCGGCCAGTGTGTGGACTGGACCTACACTCTGCCGGACCACGCGATCACTTTCCGGAGATTGGACAGCGACGGGGAGAGGCCGGTCTTCGACGGAAGCTCTGCCAGCGAGGATTGCGAACGCCTGAGCCACCAGTGGTTCAGGTTGAGGCATTCCACGGGCTCTCCTACCAACCTCAACTTCGAGTACATCCGCGTCGAGAACTACCGGACGGCGATCAGCCTGGAAGGCAGCCGCTACGCTACGGACGGATCCAACAGTCACAACCGGATCTACGGCTGCTACTTCGATACGATCGGAAACGTCTTCCGCCCCGAGCTAAAGCGTTCCACTGCCGCGGTACGCCTCAAGAACTCTGACGAGAACCTGATACGAAACAACCACTTCGTGGATGTGATCAACGCTCGGGACGAGGAACAGAGAGCGCTGCACGCGATCTACGCCGCCCACATGTCGGAGGGAAACGAAATCACGCACAATCGCTTCTGGAACGTGGGCGGGGATCCTGTCAAGTTTCGTGATGCTTCCTCCCACAACGTGGTTACCGACAATGTCTTTCACAAGACCGGCCACAGCGCGGCGGTCCTTGACGCGTACTGCCGCAACGATGAGAGCCTCTTCAACGAACCCGCACAGTGGAGCGAAGCCAATACCCTGGGCGGCCTCGGGTGGTACGTGGGGGACTTCGACGGCGACGGGAAGGACGACCTCCTTTCCTATATCAACGGGAGCGGTGGCGCGTACGTCTATCTTGCCAGGAAGGACGACGACCTCTGGTATTTCGAGTTCGCGGGAAAGTGGTCCGGCTACGGCACGCGTGGAGGCCGCGGGTGGTATGTCGGCGACTTCAACGGTGACGGCAAAGACGACATCCTGCGCTACACCAACGCCAGCGGTGGCGCCGACGTGCTCCTGTCGACGGGCACGACCTTCGACGACGCCGGCACCTGGACGGGATTCGGGGTTCGTGGCGGCGAGGGCTGGTACGTCGGTGATTTCAACGGTGACGGCAGGGACGATATCCTCCGCTACCTCAACGAGCACGGCGGCGCCGACGTGTTCCTGTCGACAGGCGAAGCCTTCGACTACGCCGGTACCTGGAGCGGGTTCGGCGTTCGCGGTGGCGAGGGCTGGTACGTCGGCGATTTCAACGGTGACGGGAAGGACGACATCCTCCGCTACACCAATGAGAACGGCGGCGCCGATGTGCTCCTGTCGACGGGCACGAGATTCGACGACGCCGGCACCTGGAGCGGTTACGGGACGCGCGGGGGGCGTGGCTGGTATATCGGCGACTTCGATGGGGACGGTCGCGACGACCTCTTGCGGTACCACGATTCGCACGTCGGGGGCGCGGACGTGTTGCTGAACTACGGCCAGTTTTTTGGCCAGGCGGTGGACTGGACGGCGGGCTGGAGAAAGAATGACCCGGCACTGCCGGGAGGGGAGGGCTGGTACGTCGGCGACTTTCGGGGACAGAACCGCTCGGCTGTTGTGCGGTACGCCGACGCGAACGGAGGCGCGGAGGTTGTGGTTCAGGTCTGCACGAAGACCCTTCCCGAATGCCCCAGCTGGAACAACGAGGTGCGCGACAATTCCCTGGACGGCACGTACCGTGACTGCGCGGTGCTGCTGCCCTTCGACGTCCCTCAGACCCAGGCGCCGCCTCCCGGCTGTCCTGCGCCGAATCCCTCGTGGGAACGCATCTTTCCCGGCCTCAACCAGGGCAACAACACGGATTCCGACGGGATCCCCTGCTCCGAGAAGTAGCGACAGCGCACCTCGACCTCAGGGTTTCTCGCCTTCACCGCCACCGCGATGTTCCAGAGCGGGTCCCCAGCGCTTCGTCTGGATCGTGTCGAAGCGCACAGCCGTGTCGTTGGAACGGGCTGGACCGGGCCGACTCGTGCCGCGCGCGATGAGAGTCGTCAATCCCGCCGTCATTTGTTGCACGACCTCACGACGTTGCGCGGACAGATCCTTTTGCTCGGCGATGTCCTTCGCGAGGTCATACAGCTCGACAAGGGTCGGCTTCCCGCGCGCCTCTGAAAGGTTCCGGCCGCTCTTTTTGAAGACCAGTTTCCAGGACCCATCCCGGTAGGCGAACTCACCGTGGTTTGAGTGGCTGATGAGTTGCGTCCTTCCAGCAGGGTTGGAGGTCCCCAGAACGGACGGCAGAAAGCTGATGCTGTCCTCGGCGCCGTCCTGAGGCAACTCGGCTCCGACGATTTCGGCGCAAGTGGCGAAGATGTCGGTGAGACAGACCAGCTGGTCACTGCTCTTGCCGGCCGCGCTACGACTCGGCCAGCGAATAACGAGCGGAACGCGGTGGCCGCCTTCCCAGATATCCCCCTTGTGCCCGCGATAGGGACCGCTGGGCAGGTGTCCTGCAGCCACCAGCTCCTCCCAGCCCGTGTAGTGCGAGTGCCCATTGTCAGCGGTAAAGATCACGAGCGTGTTGTCCGCGATTCCGGCGTCGTCGATTGCCTGAATCACTTGCCCTGCAGACCAGTCCGTTTCCATGACGAAATCGGCAATCGGAGCGATGCCACTCTTTCCCCGAAAGTCTTTTGACGGCACCACTGGTTCGTGGGGTGAAGTCATGGAGAAATAGAGAAAGAACGGAGCGTCCTGTTTTGCCCAGCTGTGAATCTGCTGCACGGCACGCCGCGTGATCTCCGGCAGGATCGCATCGAAACGCCAACCCGGTGCCATCGGAGAGCCAGAAAATCCTTTGGGCATCACGACGCCTTCGTCCGGATCGTGGACGTAGCGTGCGGTCGGCTGAGTCACCACGCGGTCTTTCTCAATGAAAGTGAACGGCGGTAGGTTGGGCAGATCGACGCCGAAGAAATAGTCGAAACCGCGCTCGGTCGGACCGCCTCGAATAGGCTTGGTAAAATCCCATTGGAGTGCCCCCTGTGCGTTGGGAGCTTCTGTCATGCGACTGGGTTGTGGTCCCGACCACTCCCAGCCGAGGTGCCACTTGCCGATACAGGCCGTTTGATAACCGTGCTGTTTCAGGAAACCCGGCAGCGTCGGGCGCCGTTCGCTGATGAGCGGAGGCTCGTAGGCGGCAATGACCCATTCCTGCAGCCGGGTTCGCCAAGCATAACGCCCCGTAAGCAGTCCGTACCTTGTCGGCGAACAAACAGCCGACGGGCTGTGTGCGTCGGTAAAGCTCATCCCCTGACGCACAAGACGATCGACGTGCGGCGTCGCAATCTTGTTGCTGGGGTAGTGCGCTTGAATATCCCCGACGCCAAAGTCATCCGCCAGGATGATGACGATATTGGGACGAGAGTCGGCCGCGAGCGCAGGGCTCACACTCGAAAGGAGGAGCGCAATTACGAGCACGAAGCTCCGTGGATTCAAGATGGAGTATTCAAGATGCACGTATCGCTCCAGATGTAGGGACGAAGCAACCACGATCGATTCGATACTCAGTTTCTGCGAAGTTTCGCCTGGGGGCAAGGGGGTGACCGCGCCACTTTTTGTCGCCGCCTTATTGTCGTAGCCTTCCTTTCGGGGTAAGGATACTGCAGAAACGGCAAGGACGCGGTAAAGGCAGACGATGGATGAGAGGACCATGCTGAGGATCGATGGCTCCTTCGGCGAGGGCGGCGGGCAGGTCCTGCGCTCGTCTCTGGCGCTCTCCATGGTGACGGGCACGCCGTTTCGCATGGAGAAGATCCGCGCCGGTCGTAGGAAGCCGGGCCTCATGCGGCAGCACCTCACCGCGGTGCACGCTGCCGAGACTGTGTGCGGCGCGAAGGTCGAGGGAGCCGAGATCGGCTCGACGTCTCTCACTTTCGAGCCGGGCACGGTGCGGCCCGGGGAGTACGCGTTTTCTGTGGGCACCGCGGGGAGCACGACGCTCGTGCTCCAGGCAGTGCTGCCCGCCTTCCTCACGGCGTCTGCGCCTTCGCGTCTAACGCTCGAGGGCGGCACGCATAACCCGCTTGCGCCGCCCTACGATTTCCTGGCGCGGGCTTACCTGCCCCTCGTCGGGCGGATGGGGCCGCGGGTTACCGCGCACCTGGAGAGGCACGGTTTCTTCCCCGCCGGTGGCGGACGCTTTTCTGTCGAGATCGAGCCTTGCCCGAAGCTCGAAGGCTGGACGCTGCTGGAGCGCGGCGAGATCCGCGGTTGCCGCGTCCGGGCGGTCGTGGCCCGCCTGCCCCGCCACATTGCCGAGCGCGAGGTCGAGACGATCCGCCGGCGGCTGAGTTTGGACGAAAAGTGCTTCCAGGTCGAAGAGGTGCGAGACTCGAGCGGCCCGGGAAACATCGTCACGATCGAGCTCGAGAGCGAGCACGTGACCGAGGTGTTCACGGCGTTCGGCAAGATCGGGCGGCCTGCCGAGACGGTCGCCAGGGACGCGCTGCGCCAGTACAAGCGTCACATGAAGGCCAGCGCGCCGGTGGGGGAGTACCTCAGCGACCAGGTCCTGCTGCCGCTCGCCCTGGCGGGCTCCGGCTCGTTCCGCACGGCGGGCCTGAGCCAGCACCTCAGGACTCACATCGAGCTCATCGCGAAGTTCCTGGACGTCCCCGTGATCGCCGAGCCGACTCCCGAGGGTACGGTCGTTACGATCGGGGGCTGTTAACTCGGCCTTCCTTCAATCTACTTGCGATCGAAGGCGACCGCGTCGTCGGTGACAGCGTGACACTATTCGTGAATGAGATGTTCGTCACTCCGTCGTTCAGAATGGGGAACGGCCTCGACGGCTGCAATCTGAACCTCGTTGCTATCCGTCCTGAGCGCCGCTGTAATGGTGGCGTCTCTCTTACCCCGTAAGGTTGAAGCAGCTCCCCCCCGGGACGTGCAGCCTGCCGAAGGGACGTAACCCCAACTCGCCGAGATACTCCAATGCCCTTCACCCTCGCCCATCCTGCAGCGGTCCTACCGTTGCGCCGTGGCATTCTTCGCGACTGCCACCTTTCGGCTCTGGTGATCGGCAGCGTCGTTCCCGATGTCGTCTACTTTTTCTCGCTTCCCGTCAGCAGGGCAGAGAGTCACTCCCTTGCCGGCGTTTTCTGGTTCTGTCTACCGGTAGGCATCTTGCTGTTCATCGCGCATCAGCTGCTCTTCAAGCGTCCCGCTCTCGCCCTCCTGCCGTACGGCTTGCACGCACGCTGTGCGACCGACGGATCCTGGGAGAGAGGGCGGCTGCCCCTGGTAGTGGCTCTCATGGTTGCAATTGTTCTCGGAACAGTCACGCACGTGGCCTGGGATTCCTTCACTCATCAGGGTGGGTGGTTCGTCAAGAGATCTCCGATGTTGCAGCTCGTTCTCTTCCATGTCGCGGGGTACGAGCTCCAGGTGTATCGTCTCCTTCAGCACTTGAGCAGCCTGGTAGGCTGCGCGCTCTTGGCTTTTTGGACGCTGCGTTGGTATCGCGTGACCGAGCCAGTCGAAGTGGCCCCCTCTGAGCGACTGTCGCGCCCTCTCCGACTCGGCGTGCTCGGCACCCTCGTGGTCACGACTGTCGCCGTGGGCCTGTACAACTTTCTGGCGGGCGAGTCTGACGAAGCGTGGCTCGCTTCGCTGCGTCACAGGACGGGTGCCCTCGTGTTTTCGTCGCTCCCGACGCTGTCGATCGGGTTTTTCCTCTACGTCTTACTCTGGCCCCTGAGGCCGAGGCGCTGACGCTACCACAGGGACTGCGTCCTTGTGGATTCCCGTACTTTGTGCATCCTCGGTGTCACAATGAGCAAGAGAACCACCACCGTGGCCCAATATCTCGCCTCGCTGCCGCCTGACCGACGAGAGGCCATGGAGGCTGTCCGCCAGGTCATCCTGGACAACCTCGATCCCTCCTTCGAGGAGGGCATCCAGTACGGGGCGATCGGGTATTTCGTACCGCATTCGGTCTACCCGCCGGGATACCACTGTGACCCAAAACAGCCACTGCCCTTCGCGGGCATCGCTTCGCAGAAGAGGCACATGGGGGTCTACCTCTTCTGCCTCTACACGTCTGCGAAGGAGGAGCAGAGATTCCGGGAAGAGTGGCGCCAGACCGGTAAGCAGCTCGACATGGGGAAATCCTGCGTGCGCTTCAAGAAGCTCGATGACGTGCCCCTGAAGGTCCTCGGCAAAGCCATCAAGCGGATGAAGATCAAGAAGTTCATCGCCAGCTACGAGGCGGGTATCTCCAGAACCAGGTCGGGCTCGAAAAAGAAGACCGCGAAGAAGAAGTGAATTCCACAGCCTGCCGTGGATAATGCAGCCACTAGGAACGCAGTGACCCTGACGGTGTGACCCTGGAGTCGAGAGAGTGAGTAATGATCCTGACCTCTCCCCGCACGTGACGGACGAATCCGCCGCTGCGAAGCGCATCGCGACGCTCGAACAGGAACTGCGGGATCTACGGGCCGAACCACCCCTGCGTGCGCTGGTCGAGGGCACGGCCACCGCCGACGGCGAGCTCTTTTTCCAGACGCTCGTTCGGTACCTGAGCCAGTCCCTCGGTTGCCGCTACTCGTTCATCGCTGAGTTCGACAAGAAACGCTCGATGGCACACACGATTGCCTTTTCCGATGGACAGGAGCTCCACGACAATTTCGACTTCAAGATACGGGGTACGCCTTGCGAGAAGGTGCTTGGGGGCAAGATCGCGCACTTTGCCGACGGGGTTCAACAGCACTTTCCACGCGACCGAGAATTGGCAACGTTAGAGATCCGCAGCTACCTCGCCATACCGCTGATCGACCCGCAGGGCGAGATACTGGGACACCTGGCGATCATGGACACCGAGCCCATGTCGGCGAATGAACGTCACCTCTCGATCTTTCACATCTTCGCCGCACGAGCCACGGCTCAGCTCATGATACGGCGGGCCGAAGGTCAACTCGCTCTTAGCGCCAGACACACCGAGAAGCTGGAAATCGCTCGAAAGCGCGCGGAAGCCGAATCGACGTACCTGCGCCAGGAGATCCAGGACGAGTTCAACGCCGATGAAATCATCGGCATGAGTGGACCGCTACAGGCGGTGATGAAGCACGTCGAAGTGGTGGCTCCGACCGACAGCACGGTGCTGGTCCAAGGTGAGACCGGTACCGGAAAGGAGCTCATCGCCCGCGCCATTCATTCACGTAGCAGACGACGTTCTGGTCCGTTCGTCAAACTCAACTGCGCGGCGATTCCAGAGAACCTGGTCGAAAGCGAGTTGTTCGGTCACGAGAAAGGCGCGTTCACCGGCGCGCTGGCGCAACGACCCGGTCGCTTCGAGCTGGCCGATGGAGGGACACTCTTCCTCGACGAGATTGGTGAAATGCCGTCTGCGGCGCAGGCGCGCACACTGCGCGTGCTGCAGGAGCGCGAGTTCGATCGAGTCGGCGGAACGAAGCCGGTTTCCGTGGACGTGCGCATCCTTGCCGCTACCAACCGCGACTTGCAGAAGAAGGTGGCCGATGGCGGCTTTCGTCAGGATCTGTTCTACCGTCTGAATGTCTTTCCCATAGTTGTGCCGCCGCTGCGGGACCGCCTCGAGGATATTCCGCTGCTGGTCCGGAACTTTGTTCAACGCTTCAATTCACGCGTCGGTCGTCAGATCGCCAATGTATCGGACGAAACGTTGGAGCGGCTCTCAAACTACGACTGGCCTGGAAACATCCGCGAATTGCAGAACACCATCGAACGCGCGGTCATACTTTCTTTTGATTCCGAGCTCGAGTTGCCTCCGGGCAGTCTCCCCGAGGCTGATACTTCCCAGCATTCCGAAGGATTTGGCACGCTCGAAGAGGTCGAACGCTGCCACATTCAGGCGGCCCTTAAAAGGAGCAAGGGGGCGGTCAGCGGACCGCACGGGGCCGCTAAACTCGTGGGCCTCAACCCGAGCACGCTGAAATCTCGCATGAAGAAGCTGGGCATTCAGCGGATCTCCTGAGCGTTACGACTCCTCCGCTGGCTGACGCGTCTGGTGCGCGACGACATCTCGTTACCCCCGCGACATGTCGCTTCGTGACGCGGCTCACCCGGCTCCCAGTACCGTGTGAGCTCGATCTCAAGTCTTTTCGATAACTGGGCTTACGCGTAATTTCCGTGTCAGCCTTTCGATTGGCACAGCGACTGCTCTAAGGGGACGCGAACACGAAACGATCGCGAGACGACAACCCCCTGTGAGTGAGGTAAAGCCATGACCCAACGAGGGTATCGGTCATCGAAGAAGATTCTCCTGGCCGCTGGCATCGTCGCCGTCGGCATCTCGTTGTTTGCCGCGCTGGATCAGAGAAGAGAAACGGGAGGAAAAGACGCAATGCCTACGAGTCAAGAAGGGACAGCCAGCCCAAAAACACTTCTGCGGGCCACTTTCGGTACGGGGTGCTTCTGGTGCACTGAAGCAGTGTTCCAGCAGTTAGAGGGCGTGCAGTCGGTCGTCTCCGGCTACAGCGGTGGACAGACCAAGACGCCATCCTACAAGGATATTTGTACCGGTACGACGGGCCATGCGGAAGTGGTTCAGATCGACTACGACCCGAAGGTGATCTCCTACGAAGAGCTGCTGGAGGTGTTCTGGAAGTCCCACGACCCGACGACACTGAACCGCCAGGGCAACGACGTCGGCACCCAATATCGTTCCGTCATCTTCTTTCGCAGCGACGAGGAGCGAACCATCGCCGAGCACTACAAGCGCAAGCTCGATGCCTCCGGAGCTTTCGACAGGCCCATCGTCACGACGGTCGAGCCTTTCGGTGAGTTCTATGCGGCCGAAGATTACCACCAGAACTACTTCGAGACCAACGCCCGCCAACCGTACTGCTCGCTCGTGATCCGTCCCAAGATCGAGAAGCTCAGGCAAATGTTCAAGGAGAAGCTGAAAATGCCAACAACAGGACTGCAAAAGGTGACGAAGACCGATTCCGAGTGGAAGGCCCAACTCACCGACGAACAGTACTACGTGACTCGAAGGAAAGGCACGGAACGTGCGTTCACCGGGGAACACTGGAACAACAAGCGAGACGGCACCTACGCCTGCGTCTCCTGCGATCTGCGGCTCTTTGACTCGGCTGCCAAGTACGACTCCGGTACCGGTTGGCCCAGCTACTGGGCTCCGATTGACGAAGCGCATGTTCAGACGGAGGAGGACCGCAGTCTCTTCCGGGTGCGCACCGAGGTGAAGTGCTGGCGTTGCGATGCGCACCTCGGCCATGTCTTCGACGACGGCCCGGAGCCGACGGGAAAACGGTACTGCATCAATTCAGTAGCGCTGAAGTTTCAGGAACGAAGCGGAAATTCGGACGCTCGCTGAGCAGAGCGCCTCGGACTGTACAGGAACAAAGGCACCGAAAGGAGAGTGAATGCCATGGGAAGCGTCAGCTCGAATTCAACAGAAAGGCGCCGTAGACCTTGGACCAAGCTGGTCGTGCTGGCGCTTCTCGTCGCCGCGGGAGCCATCGGCTACACGCTCTTCGGCGACTCGCTATCTCTCGCCAGCCTCGCTGAAAAAGAGGTGGCCGTGCGGGAATATCAACAACAGTACCCTGCGGTCGTCTACGGGGTCGCGTTTGTGGTTTACGTTCTGGTCACCGGTCTTTCTCTTCCCGGCGCCGCGCCACTGACGTTGCTCTACGGCTGGTTCTTCGGCCTCGGCGGAGGGCTGATCCTGGTCAGTTTCGCTTCCACGGCTGGAGCGACGCTGGCCTTTCTTCTCAGCCGTTACCTGTTGCGTGAATGGATCCAGAGCCGCTTCGGAGAACGTCTGGCCGTCTTCAACCGAGCGCTCGATCGCGAAGGGGCGTTCTACTTGTTCACCCTGCGACTGATTCCAGCGGTACCGTTCTTCGTCATCAACGTTGTCATGGGCTTGACGCGGATCCCGACCCGCACCTTTTGGTGGGTAAGTCAGGTTGGCATGCTCGCCGGCACCTGCGCCTACGTCTACGCTGGTACGAGCGTGCCGGACCTCAAGACGCTGTCTGAAAAGGGAGCCGCGGGCATTCTGTCCCCGCAATTGCTCATCGCTTTCGCGCTCCTCGGCGTCTTCCCGTTGGTCCTCAAGAAGATCGTCGGCCGCCTGCGACCCGCGCCGGTGGACGTTCGCGAAACCGAGCGTTCCGCGGAGGCCGGCATTCCCTACCGGTCGTCGTCCGCGGATTCGGTCCCCGCGGCGCGAAGCTAGTATCTGGAACCTCACGGCGCCAACGAAAGGAAAGCACATGCTCGAATTGACTCTCGAAAAAAGCTCACCGACGACGGGCCTGATCCAGCTGCAACCTCGCGACAAGCACAACGTCGCCCTCGAGCGAAATGTTCACCCGCCGGATTGGCAGAACCCGACACCGGAGGGGCGCTACAACCTCGTCGTGGTCGGTGCGGGAACCGCCGGCCTCGTTGCGGCAGCGGGGGCGGCCGGCCTCGGCGCGAAGGTAGCTCTCATCGAACGGGAATTGATGGGAGGCGACTGCCTGAATGTCGGCTGCGTACCCTCAAAGGGTCTCATCAGCGCGGCACGCGTTGCAGCCACGGTACGAGACGCGCGGGACTTCGGGGTCGAGGTTCCGGACGGAGTGGACGTCAACTTTGCAGCGGTCATGGAGCGCATGCGGCGGCTCAGGGCACGCATCAGCCCGAATGACTCTGCCGCGCGGTTTCGTGATCTGGGAATCGATGTTTTCATCGGCGCGGGGCGTTTCGTCGACTCTGACACGATCGACGTCGACGGTACCCGGCTGAAGTTCTCCCGCGCCGTTGTCGCGACGGGAGCACGAGCGGCGGCTCCGCCGATACCCGGGCTCGACAAGGTCCAATACCTGACGAACGAATCGGTGTTCTCGCTCACCGAGCTGCCGCCGCGACTCGGAGTCATCGGCGCCGGGCCGATCGGCTGCGAGCTTGCCCAGTCGTTCGCGCGGTTTGGCTCGAAAGTCTACCTGGTCGAATCCGAGCACGGCATTCTGCCGCGGGAAGACCGCGAGGCCGCGGACATCGTAGAGAAGCAGCTCCTGCGTGACGGAGTGGAGCTGCTCTGTTGCGGACGCAAGACGGAAGTGGCGGGAGGCGACTCGATCCGTCTGACGCTCGAGTCTCACGACAAGAGCTACGACCAGCCGATCGACAAGCTGCTCATCGGAGTGGGGCGCGCCCCGAACGTCAGCAGCCTCAACCTGGAAGCAGTCGGAGTGGACTACGATCGCAAGGGCGTCAAGGTCAACGATCGGATGCAGACCAGCAATCCGCGCATTTTCGCCGCCGGCGACGTCTGTTCCCGCTATCAATTCACGCATACGGCCGACTTCATGGCCCGGATCGTCATTCAGAACGCGCTCTTCAAGGGCCGTGCCAAGGCCAGCGCGCTGACGATTCCCTGGTGCACCTATACGACGCCGGAAATCGCTCACGTCGGCCTCTATGAGAGCGATGCGGAAAAGAGCGGGATGGAAATCCAGAGCTTCGTTCAGGAGCTCAAGGATGTCGACCGCGCGATCCTCGAAGGCGAAGACGAAGGGTTCGTGAAGGTACACGTGAAGAAGGGAACCGACCGCATCGTGGGGGCGACGGTCGTGGCCCGCAACGCCGGCGACATGATTTCGGAGATCACCCTGGCCATGACGCATGGCCTTGGCCTCGGAAAGATCGCCCGCACGATACATCCGTACCCGACTCAGGCGGAGGCCATCCGCAAGGTCGGGGATTCGTACAACCGGACGCGCCTGACGCCTCTGGTAAAGCGCTTGTTCAAAACATGGCTGAGTTGGACCAGATAAACCGTTCCTGAAATCCACCGATGAAAGCGTCTCTGATTAAATATGCCCAAGGTTTTGGTGCGCCGGGTTATCGTATCGAGAGTGCTCCCGCGTGGGATGTGAAGCCTTCCAGTGGATATGGATGCGAATTTCCACAACCCAACACCAAGTCTGAGCCGATGACAGATTTCCCCTTGATGATCCCCGGCGCCAAGGCTGAGGGCGATGGCACCAAGATCTTTGCACCCTACGATGGATCCCTGATCGCAACCGTCGAGCTGGCCAGCTCTGCCGCGGTGGATCGAGCTCTCGCGACAGCGTACGGACTGTTCCGTAACCGCGACGCATGGATCCGTCCAGCTCAGCGGCTTGAAGTGCTGGACCGTACCGCAGTCATCATGGGCGAGCGCAGGGAAGAGCTGGCGCGAGAAGCCGCACGAGAAGGCGGGAAACCGTTGGCCGATTCCCTGGTGGAAGTGGACCGTGCCATCGATGGGATCAAGATATGCGTCGCGACCCTGCGCAACCAGGTTGGCACCGAGATACCCATGGACCTGAATGCTGCCTCGGCAGGACGCCTCGCGTTCACCCAGCATGAGCCGATTGGCGTTGTTGTCGCCTTCAGCGCTTTCAACCATCCTCTCAACCTTATCGTTCACCAAGTGGCACCGGCTGTTGCCGCAGGCTGCCCGGTGATCGTCAAGCCTGCGGAGGCTACGCCACTTTCCTGCATGCGCTTCGTGCGCATTCTGCGAGAAGCTGGCCTACCTGAGGCGTGGTGCCAGGCCCTCCTGACCCAAGACCTCGACGTTGCCGGTTCGCTGGTCGCCGATCGGAGGGTTGGCTTTTTCACCTTCATCGGGAGCGCACGCGTGGGCTGGATGCTCCGCTCGCGACTTGCACCGGGCGCCCGGTGCTCGCTGGAGCACGGTGGCGCGGCACCGGTAATCGTAGCTGCCGATGCGGACGTGGATCCTGCAGTGGCGCTGCTGGCAAAGGGCGGTTTCTACCACGCAGGTCAGGTGTGCGTCTCCGTGCAGCGGGTTTTCGCTCATCGGAGCATCGCTCGAACCCTGGCCCAGTCCCTGGCGGCGCAGGCCTCCGTCATGAAAGTGGGGGATCCCATCAAGGCTGACACTGAAGTCGGCCCCCTCATCAGAGAAGCTGAGGTGCGCAGGGTGGACGAGTGGGTGCAGGAGGCCGTCCAGGCGGGTGCCGAGTTGCTATGCGGTGGGGAGGTGCTTTCCGACAGTTGTTACAAGCCGACGGTCCTGTTGAACCCACCTGCCGAGTCTCGGGTCAGCTCCGAGGAGATTTTTGGCCCTGTGGTGTGCGTCTATGCGTACGACAAAATCGACGACGCCATCGCGCAGGCGAATGGCTTGCCTTATGCCTTCCAGGCCGCGGTGTTTACCCGTGACCTCGACACGGCACTGAGGGCGTCGAAACGTCTGGACGCCGCGGCGGTCATGGTCAATGACCACACGGCATTCCGAGTCGACTGGATGCCGTTCGCCGGCCTACGGGAATCGGGTCTTGGTGTCGGTGGGATTCCGTATACCCTGAAGGACATGCAAACTGAAAAGATGATCGTGATCCATTCGCGGGAGCTGTAATACCGTTCCACTCCGAGATTGATCCATGCACCACATTCGCTGTTCTGAGATCTGGGGCGGCATCCGAGATGCTGATGTCGACATGTGCACAAGTTCCATTTGCGCTAGCCTCTATTCTAGTTCCTGCGATGGCGGCAAGGGAGGGGATGTTTACTACCTCAGCGTGTGCGACAGTGACCTCCTCACCCGGATTGCCGTTGCCGACGTGGCAGGCCACGGCAAGAAGGTCAGCGACGTTAGTCAGTGGCTTTTCGATTCACTCAAGCAGCGAATGAACAGCGCCGAAGGGCACAAGGTTCTCGAAGATCTCAACAGGCTTGCGGATGAGTACGGCTACAAGGCGTTGACGACGGCGACAGTTGTGGCCTACTACCTGAGCGATTCAAAGTTGTATTTCGCGCATGCGGGCCATCCGCCGCTTCTGGTTCGGCGACAGACAGACACAGAGTGGCATCCCGCTGAAGTCGAGGCTGCCAGCGGCACCGCCGACATGCCGCTGGGCGTGGATCCGGCCGCTCCCTACACACAGCAGGTGATGGCGTTTTCTCCTGGAGATCGAGTTTTCCTCTACACGGACGGAGTAACAGAGGCGCCCGATGCTGCCGCCCAGCGCTTTGGTGCGCAACGGTTGCTCGATGTTCTCAACAAGGCAGCTGGCGAAGACCTCCCTGGTCTCAAAGACGCTGTCTTGGAAGCTCTGAGAAAACACAGTGGCGGGTCACTCGGGCACGACGACGTAACCCTGATGGCCATCGAAGTCACCTGAAGCCGCGGACCCTTCAGAGAATAGGAGTCTTACTGAGAGTTGTTTTTGAACCCGTACGCGTTTCATCAACCCCAAACCCACGGAGGTCAACCCGATGTTCCTAATCCCTCGTTGTCGCTGTCTCGTGCCGCCCCTCGGAGCCCTGGCGATCGCTCTCGGGACCCTGGGCTGCTCCGCAAGCCCTGAACGCCAGGACGACTCCGCCATGGTGGCGGTACCGAAGGCGGCCATGGCAAGCGTATCGCAGACCGAGGCCAGCAGATCGCAAACCGCGCGGAGCCTCTACGAGCGACTCGGCGGTTACGACGGCGTCTCGGCGGTCGTCGATGCCTTCGCGCAGAAGCTGTTCGACGACCCGGTTGTGGGCAAGCGGTTCTTCGGCATGGGCGCCGATACGCGGGAGAGCTTCCGGCAGAAGAATAAGAACCTCGTCTGCAAGGTGACGGGCGGACCCTGCAAGGTAATCAGCCGCACTGCCAAGGTGGTGCACGGCGGACTCGGTATCAAGGCGTCCGAGTTCGACATCGTGGTTGGGCACCTGGTCTCCTCGCTCGACAGCCTCGAGGTCCCCGCGGCGGAGCAGAAGGAGCTGCTCGCGATCATCGGAAGCCTGCGACCCGACATCGTCGAGATTGAAGACAAGTAGGGACGTCGCGGTTCGACGACGGTAGCGCCATCAGGGTTAAACGAGCACTACGACGTAACCCTGATGGCCACCGAAGTCGCATCCGTACCGTGCGATCAGCCGCCGATGGCCCAAACGCAACAGTTTGGTTCGACACCATGAACTCCCTCGACCTCACCTACTTTCTCTGGGCAGTCAGCCTCGGAGGGCTCAGTGCTGCCTCGCTGCCGCTGGGCTCTGCGGTAGGCCTTATCGTGACACCCAGGCCCAAGATAACAGCGATGATGGCTGCGTTTGGTGCAGGAGCATTGATTGCTGCGCTTTCGGTAGAGCTGGTCGCACCCACCGTAGCTGCCTTGGGCGAAACCGAGTCTCATGGAGAAACGGTGACGAATTTTTTGGGGCTGGTCATCGGAGCTATTGTCGGTGGCGTTCTGTTCGTCGTTCTCGACCAGCTGGTCAACGCGCACGGAGGGTTTCTCCGCAAATCGGCCAGCACCATCGCATACCTGACGGCGAGAAGGAAAAAGCGGACGAAACAAATGCTCCAGGAGCTCTGCACGGTTTCGCTCTTGCGAAAACTGCCACCGGAGCAGGTAGGGCTGCTGGTGAACGACGTGCGGCCGGAAGCTTTCTCGGATGGAGAAGCTCTTTTCCAAGAGGGGGATCGGGGCGACCGACTCTTTTTTATTCGCAGCGGTAGGATCGAGCTCTATCAAGGAGGTGATCTCTTCAAGACCCTCGAGTCGGGAGGAGTCCTCGGAGAAGTTGCTCTCTTGACCGGCGTGCCGAGGACTGTATCAGCCAAAGCGAAAGGGTCTGCTTCGGTGCTTGCACTGGGCCGAAATGACTTCGAGCGCTGGAGAAAGGCGTGTCCCGAGCTCGATCGTGCTCTCAAAGAACTTGCCAGTCAGCGATTGGAGCAGCTAAATAAGCACAAGGAGCAGCAGCGAGAGGAAGCGACAGAATGGGCTACGAAAGCGATTGCAGCCCTCAAGCAGGGGGCGGAGATTCCGACTGCTGCTGAATTACGTCAGGCGCAAGCAGAGCACAGTGGGGCTCCGCTTGCAGTGTGGCTGGGAATTCTGCTCGATGGAATCCCTGAGAGCTTCGTCATCGGTTCTGGCTTTCTTGCCCTGTTGAGCATGAAGCTCGCTGCCTCTCCGGAGGTGGCATTTGCGGACATCATCCCCTATACGTTGCTTGCTGGGCTTTTCCTGTCGAACTTTCCGGAAGCGATGTCCAGCTCCATCGGAATGAAAATGCAAGGTTGGAGCGCTAAAAGGACTCTCTTCATGTGGACAACGCTGATGATCATGACCGCTCTGGGCGCCGGAGTCGGTTATGCTCTCGGTGAAGCCTTACCGCACTCTTTTCTCGTCGCAATAGAAGGTGTTGCCGCCGGCGCGATGTTGACGATGATCGCCTCGACGATGATTCCTGAAGCGGTGCATCTTGGCGGCGGCAACATCGTCGGGATGAGCACCCTGGTCGGGTTTCTGAGTGCCATCGTGTTCAAGCTGTTCGAGTGAACACATCACGTATCGGAGATCGGCCGCGTGTGTGGAATGTGGGGAACGTGTGGCGAAAGTGTGCTGCGCGATCGATGCGGACATCGTTGAGCGGTACAGCAACCTTGCCGGGTTTTGACAGCAACACGGGCTGAAGAAAACCCAAGCATTTTTAGTCTTTCTTCGTCGGTATCAGCGTCGCTCGGATCAGCGCAAGCGTCGTCAGGCTCCTATCCGTACCCCGCGTCTGGCCGGCAGCCTCGTTCTTCGTGCGCACGAACGAATGGAAGCCGCCGGCGACTCCCCACTCGCCAAACGGCAGGCTGACGGAAGTCCGTAGCCCTATGGCGCTGAGCTCCGGTACCTCGATGGGAACGTTGAGGTTCTTGAGGCCATCTACTTCATGAATAACCACTGTGGCGATGGGTTCGATAACATCGGTATATTGCAAATTGAGGTCCAGTGTTAGGTGGTCACCGTCTTGGCTGACGACGGGTTCGACCTCGAGCACGACCCCAGTCGACAACAGGCCGATTACCGGTTCGGCTTCCTTCTTGCCGTCCTTCTCCACAACTTTGACGTGCGAAATGAAAGCGGACTGGTTCACGGCCAACGTATGGGCGCGTTGATGGTTGTACGCCGTGACCTCTGGCATCGGGAACTGCGGGATCACCTCCGGGGGCGTGAGCTCGACCAGGCGCTCCACCTCTTTCTGCGTGAGCCGGAGCTGAGCCGCCTGGAACTCATGAGGATTTCCCAGTTGCAACTTCTTCCTCAATGGGGGCTCGAGACGCTCGAGCACTGCCTCGCTAATGCTCACAAAGGCCCCCTCGACTCGTACCATCGTTTCGAGTTCTCTTCTTCGCTTGGCGAGAAAGGCACGCGCTTCTTCTTGAACCGACACCGGAGCTTCGACCAGAAGTTGCGTCCCGACGGCTTCCACGTGTCCTGTCCCACCCCAGATCTCGGGGCGGACATTCGCCCGCAGGAGCGCGGTGAGCTCACGCAATTTCCGTTCGCGCTCCTTGGCGTCGTCAGGGGGCGGCGGCGGCACTTTACTGTCTTTGACACTGACGCCGAGAGTCGGCGCGTCGAAATCGCGCTGGATCTCGATAAGATCGCTCACGTCATAGACGCTGTGTAGGACCAGCTCCGCGATATAGCCGGTCGATCCCTCAGGCGCCTCCACCGGCACGTCGCGCTGGTCTTTGTGAGCGCACGTCCAACCGAGACACGCCAAGCAGACGACGAGCGCCGACGCAAGCCGTGCGCTCCGCCCCCGCCGTTTCGGAA
>Ga0315336_1002704_pt1 | contig 26043 bp, 21 predicted proteins | sample ASW5metaG_FD_204512 | JGI IMG/M metagenome (GOLD analysis project Ga0315336, IMG submission 204512) | Ammonia-oxidizing marine archaeal communities from Monterey Bay, California, United States - ASW #5 | ecosystem: Environmental > Aquatic > Marine > Intertidal zone | place: USA: California... | reverse complement strand
AGTAGTGGTAACAGGAACGCAATCTTCATCCTCCTTGGGGGCAAACTCAATGATAATTGTGTCCTGAGCCTTTAAGCGTGGTGCGACGCGGATAACGGAGTTCAATCGAGCCTGTTCATCTAACAGATCCTGAAGCGGGTCAGGCTCAGCTTCTTCTTCCATCAGCTCGGGGAATTCCAGTTCAGATCCCGGAGACTGAAATTCTCCTCCTGCCATCTCACGCAGTGCTTCTTCGAGGCCCGCACCTCCAAGCAGTCCTTCCTGTAACACGCTTTGGGGAAGCTGAGCATCGGTACCGAGTTGCCCATGCGAGACACTTAAAACGAAAAACAAGAAGGCCCCAAACAAACGTCCGGCTTTCACCCAAAGGTTTTGTATCAGAAGATCTCTACACATAATCCTGCCATTTTCTAATAATTACAAAGGATGTACATCGTCTAACTAGAATTTTTCTTAAATCCATCCACATGATATCCACCGAAACATCAATCAGCAAGAATAACTACACCAGTCCCCTTAATACCTGAGACAGGGCATCAATATTGTTGGCAGCAGAATACACCCGCCTTGTCAGGCGGTAACGGCGCCCTTAAGAGCGCCTACAACTTGAGCTTGCTGCTTCTCAGTAATATAAGGATGCATAGGTAAGCTCATAACCCGAGTGGCCGCACTCTCTGCAGCCGGATACGCCCCCTGATGTTTTCCTAGATAGCTAAAAACAGGCTGCAAATGAAGCGGTTGCGCGTAATGAATGGCAGTCGGAATTTCGTGAGCCTCCATCGCTGCTCGTACTGGCTCACGACTTGCGACCTCGATAGTATATTGACCATAAACAGAAGTATTGTGGGGCTCCACAAAAGGTGGGGTTACTTGCAAATCTGGATCAACTTTTTTGAAAGCTTCACGAATAAGCTCCGAATATCGTTTTGCCACCTTTCCTCTCGCAACCACCTCATCATCAAATATCTCCAACTTGGCTAACAAAATTGCCGCCTGCAAAGAATCCAGTCGTCCATTTATTCCCAGACGGACGTGATGGTTACGAGCGGTCTCTCCATGAGACCGTATTTCGCGTAACAGTTTTTCTAATTCATCACTATTCGTAAAAAGTGCACCGCCGTCACCATAACACCCCAAAGGTTTGGAGGGGAAAAACGAGGTCGCTGCAATATCAGTCAAACCACAGGAAGGTCGATCCTTGTAAAAAGCACCAAAACTCTGCGCTCCATCTTCCAGCACCGGGAGATGATATCTTTGAGCGATCTCATTGATAGTATCGTAATCAGCGCATTGACCAAAAAGAGAGACTGGCAAGATCAATTTCGTCCTAGATGTTATTGCTGACTCTAATAGCTCTGGATTGATGTTATAAGTCTGGCGATCAATATCTACAAAAACGGGTCTTGCCCCTAGTAGGACAATCATTTCAGCCGTGGAAAAAAAGGTGAATGGAGAAGTAATAACCTCATCTCCAGCCTTAATTCCCAAAGCCATTAGCACCATTAACAGTGCGTCCGTACCACTGGAGGCAGCTATGCAATGCTTAACACAAACGCGGTTAGCAAGTGCTCGCTCAAGCTCCAGAACTTCGGGGCCTAGAACGAACTGGCCATGATTTAAAACCACCTGAATCCGTTCATTGACCGGATCACTGAGGCGCTTATATTGGGCTTTCAGATCGAAATATTTCATCGCCGCAAAAACTTTGGTACCTCAAGCTTTGTGAATTTAATTAATGGTTCAAGCATATGAGACCAATAGACCTAACCCAAGGCTCATTACTCACCCCCCCCAGTCACGGAGTTGCTTGAGAGCCCCAGCAATGGGTACAGGGTCGGCTTGATCTCCGGACAAACTTCGCTCTAAATCAGAAAATAGCCGTTTCCCCAGCTGCACGCCCCACTGATCAAAAGGATTTATATCCCAAACAACGCTCTGCACAAACACCTTATGTTCATACAAAGCCAATAATTTCCCAAGAGTAGACGGATTAAGCTCTGGAAAAATAAGCAGAGAGTTTGGGCGGTTTTTGTGACATTTTTCATGCGCCTTCTGATCAAAATTATCCGAGTCTTCTACAGCGGGAATCCAAGCTTGCGCAAGAGCGCTGAGCGCTGCCAAGTCATGTTGATCCTGACAATTTACCCCTGAACGTGCGGGCACAATAAAATCGACGGAAATTAGTTCAGTCCCTTGGTTTATAAATTGAGCAAAGGAATGTTGGGCATTGGAACCCAGCTCACCCCAAATAATTGGGCACGTTTTACACTCCACAGCTTCACCATTTCGACGTATAGACTTGCCGTTACTTTCCATTTCTAACTGTTGAAGGTAAGCAGGCAACCAACGCAAATGATAATCATACGGTAATATTGCATGGCCGCTTGTGCAAAGCATATTGCGATTCCAGATCCCCAGAAGAGCTAATACCACTGGCAAATTATCCGCGGAGGGTGTAGTGGAAAAATGCTGATCCATTGCATGCGCACCATTCAGCATTGCCTCAAAATGCTCCCAACCAGTAGCTAAAGCAAGACTCAGTCCTACCGAAGACCAGATTGAATATCGCCCACCAACCCAATCCCACGTACTAAATTGCATCTCGCGTGCAACCCCAAAGCTATCTAAGGCTTCATGATTGGCTGATACAGCCACGAACTGCCTAGCAACCGCTAACTGCCCCCCTTTTGAGGTCTCAAGCCACTTCTTAGCAGTCACAGCGTTGGATAAGGTCTCCAGAGTGGAGAAACTCTTGGAACATACGACAAAAAGTGTTGTTTCCGGATCCACTTGGCTCAGGATTTTCGTCAACTGAACACCATCGATATTGGAGACAAAATGAACGTTTACACCAGGCAAGCAATATTCCGCCAAGGCAAAGGCCCCCATGGCAACCCCCAAATCTGAGCCACCAATGCCAATATTCACCACATCAACAATGGATTTTCCGGAAAACCCCTTCAGCTCACCTGCTGAAAGCATCTCGACGAGGACCCGCATCCTCTCACGTTCGGCCTGCACCAAGGGCATAAGATCTTGGCCATTTAATATTAGGTGTTGATCCGAAGGTCGCCTTAGGGCTATATGAAGCGCTGGTCGATTTTCTGTACTGTTAACACTCTCACCAGAAAACATCCGCTGAACCCACTTTTCAACGCCTGTTTGCTCAGCCAACTCTAGCAATAAAGAGAACGCCCGCTCATCTATAAATTGACGAGAATAGTCGAGCAATAGGCCTTCACGCTGCAGGGAAAACTGTCCGAACCGATCCTGGTGAGCCTGAAAAAGCGCGTCTATCGACTGGGATTTCAGCGTTTCGCTATGCGCTACCAAAGATTTCCAGGCGCTAGTCCGAGGACCGTAGGTTTCGGAAGTCAACTTGGCTCCTTAAAACTTTCGGCTGAGCCGTCTCTACTATAATTTAATGTTGTAGTAATCCACATACCAGTCAACAAAGTACTGTACCCCGTCCTCTACGGACATATCCGGACGATAACCCACATCGACGACCAGGTCCTCCACATCGGCCCAAGTGTCTAACATATCTCCCGGTTGCTTAGGCAAAAGATTTCTTTTTGCCTTTCGACCAAGACAATTTTCCAATACTTCAATATAGTAGATTAGATCAATGGGGCGCTGGCTACCCATGTTATACAGACGATAAGGCACACTGCTCGTTCCGGGATCAGGAGCACTCCCGCTCCAATCTGGATTAGGCAGGGGCACACAATCCAATACACTTGTAACGCCTGCCACAATATCATCAACGTACGTAAAATCACGACGATGATGCCCAAAATTAAAAATATCAATAGGCTTGCCGTCCAAAATATTCTCGGTAAAGCGAAAAAGTGCCATATCCGGTCGACCAAAAGGGCCATAAACGGTAAAAAATCTTAGTCCGGTTACCGGCAGCCCGTACAGGCTCGCGTAGCTGTGTGCCATCAGTTCATTAGATTTTTTTGTGGCGGCATACAAAGACACCGGATGATCTACATTGTGATGAATCGAGAACGGCATTTTCTCATTGGCGCCGTACACAGAGCTGCTAGATGCGTAAACTAAATGTTCCACTTCATTTTGACGGCAACCTTCTAGAACAGTAATAGTTCCAAGCAAATTACTATCGATATAAGCAAATGGATTTTCTAAGCTATACCGGACGCCAGCCTGCGCAGCAAGATGCACAACTCTATGAAATTTTTGGGTAGCAAATAAACCGGCAATGGCATCCCGGTCTGAAAGATCTAACTGTACAAATTCAAAACAGGGCTCTTTTCTAAGAATCTCTAGGCGGGAATGTTTCAGATTTACATCGTAGTAGTGATTGAGGTTGTCGAGGCCGATAACTTCATCACCACGAGCCAACAATGCTTTTGCGGTGTGATAACCTATAAATCCGGCGGCTCCAGTTACCAGGATTTTCACAACTAACCCCTTATTTTATCTTGCTCTGAGTTAGAAAAAGTGAAACACCACCTCTACATTTAAAGTCAGCTAGCTTGATTACTAAATAACTAAGCACTAATTAACAGGCTGAGCATAAAAATCAAAGAATGCCCAAAAAAGCACTGTGGATACCACAAGCGTTGCCAGCATTACAGGAAAACCTTTTCTGAACCAAAGACCCGGTGTGATCGCTAGGCTTTTATCGCCCGTTTCACGCGCCAAACGCTCTGAGATCGTCACAATAAAAACGTTTGCAGTAGAACCAATATGAGTGCCATTGCCGCCCAAGCCTACACCCATAGCCAAGCCCCACCAAAGTGGCGCTACGGGGATACCCTGCGCTTCCATGCCCAGAATAATCGGAATCATGGCCGCGGTAAAAGGAATGTTATCGATTGCCGCTGACAGAAACGCACCCACCCACATCAGAATTATAGTTGCTACTAGTAAGTCAGATTCTACAAATGGTGTTATTAAACTGCCTACCCACATTAAAAACTGACTATGCTCTACTCCGCCTATGATCATGAACAAACCCAGGAAAAAGATCAAAAGGGTAAACTCCACGTGCTCCAAAGCGCGGTCCATTTGCACGCTGCGGGATACCATTACCAATCCTGTCATGCCAAGAATGGCAACAAACCAAGGCTCCCAGTGAAGCGCGTTATGCGCCATAAAGAGCCCAACCATAATTAGCAATATCGCAATAGATGCTTTCCAAAGCCTTGGGTCCGCCAACTTCACTTCATCCATCTTGGCCTCAGCTGGAGTTACCGCAAGCTCTTTCCTAAACAAAAATTTCAAAAGAAAAAGACATACCAACCATGACACCAGTGTTATAGGAAACATGTGGTAAGCGAAGTTGTTAAAGGTTATCTCGGCAGCTGAACCGATCATTATATTTGGCGGGTCACCGACCAACGTGGCAATACCCCCAGTATCTGCAAGTAGCGCTGCGCCTAAAAGATACGGAACAGGGGAGATTTTCTGGGCTTTGGCAATAAGAATAATGAGTGGTCCAAAAATTACGACGGTCGTTACATTGTCTAAAAGGAGCGATAAAACTGTAATAGAACTTCCCAGCAAAGCCAGCATAAAAAACTGTCGCCCTTTACTCAGCGCTGCAATCTTGTAAGCCATCCAATCAAACCCACCAGTGGGGATCATGACCGAAACGATCGTCATCATTCCAGCTAGTAGGAAAATAACATTCCAATCAACCGCCTCAATCGCTTCCTCGGGCGAGTAGAATCCAAATATTTGTCCTATAACTATCATGGCTACAGCACCGGTTATAGCTACTTTTGATCGCTCAAAGCCATGTAGCTGCTCAGTAAATATTGCCGTAAATGTAACGGCCAGAATAATCCCTGAAATCAACATTTCTTGGGTAAACACTAACTCTTGCATAGCTTCAAAAACCCCAGGTAAATTAGAATAAAAAAAGGTCAATGTAGGTGAGCAAGCTTAACGTTGAATCACCAACTAAGTAAAGATGCCCATCAAATCAAGTATCTTCTTCAGGAATAGAAGTGGATGCATGACTAGCTTGCTCCCTCATACGTGTGATCATCGCTTCATGAGCACTCCGTTCCTCGGGAGTCGCCCTCAAAATCCTTAGATCAAGATGATCACGATTAATCTTCTTCCACTTGAGTTCCAGGGAAACATCGGCTTGCTCCGTCCCTTCCAGCGATAAGCTTACCTGGCCGCCCGTCATTGCCAAGTAGACATCGGCTAAGATCCTAGCGTCTACCAACGCTCCATGTAATTCGCGCTTAGAAGTATCAACATTGTAACGCTTAGCAAGCGCATCAAGACTATTACGCTGACCTGGATGCATTCTTCGTGCCATAGATAGGGTATCTAAAATTTGGCATGCCTCTGAGATATCGCTTGGTACCTGCTCCAATCGACACAGCTCACTATTGATAAACCCTACATCAAAATCAGCGTTATGAATGACTAGCTCTGCGCCATCTACAAAACTCAAAAAACTTTCTGCTATGTCGGAAAAATAAGGTTGGGAAGATAAGAAATCATTGTCGATACCATGTATCTCCAATGCCTCCTTATCGACGGTACGCTCCGGATTCACGTAGCAATGAAATGAATTCTCGCTGGAACGGCGATTTATTAACTCGATACCCCCAATCTCTATGATGCGGTGACCAGCGCTTACTTCCAAGCCCGTCGTTTCCGTATCAAGTACTATCTGTCTCGACATATTGAACTCAAAAGTATTGAAAACAACCGCAATAGTTTCGCTCACTCACTGCAAAAATCAACCCCGGCCTAAACACTCATCCAAACCCTGATTAGCCAGCTCATCAGCACGTTCGTTGCCTAGATTGCCAGCATGTCCCTTCACCCAGTGCCAAGAAATTTCGTGCTCTTCAACCAATTCCGACAAGGAGGTCCACAGATCCTGATTTTTGACTAACTTATTTCCCGAAGTTCGCCATCCACGCGCGCGCCACTTTGACAGCCACTTTGTGATCCCATCTTTTACGTATACAGAATCAGTGAAAAGCTCCACCCTACAAGGTTCTTTGAGGGACTCTAGTGCCCGAATGGCTGCGGTGAGTTCCATACGATTATTAGTGGTTTTCATTTCTCCCCCGCTGAGTTCACGCACATAACCCTCAAATCTGAGCACTACACCCCAACCGCCAGGGCCCGGATTCCTGCGGCAAGCGCCATCAGTAAATACCTGTATTTCCTTCATACCCACTAGAACGGCATAACCTTACGTAAATTGGGCTGAGCCAATCCACCTACAACCTTGAGCGACCGATTTTTCCACGCTGGACGAATCATAGTTACCGGATAGACCTGCTTCTGAGCCACCAAGCAGTAGCCTCCAGAAAAAAAAGGTAGCCAGCGGGCGGTCCATGCCTGATTTGTAAAGATTTTTAGCTGTGTCATCCTCTCCAGAGGCAGAGCATGACAATACCGAACGCACTCACAAACCTCCAAGCTAAGCAACTCTAGCCAGTCTCGAAGATGACTCTCTAAAATCAAACGTCTACGCCCAGGCGGATAACCATGCCTTGGGGCAAATAAATGCCTAAGGCCCCAAAAACCGGTGGGACTGAAGCACAATATTACTAGGTAACCATCTGCCCTTAGAACCCTCGCTACCTCGCGAAGCAATGTATGCGGAGAGCTGGTCCACTCAAGTGTATGCGGCAAGACAACTACATCTGCTGAATCACTAGCCACAGCAAAAGAGCTAGCTGAACTTACAATAGTAACGCCCGCTTGGGGATGGAAATCCAAAAGCATCGAATGTTGAGTTCGTGCGTGCTGAACAAAAATTTCTGGGGCCCCCCAGGCCCCAACCTGTAACAATTGCTCACCAAACATGGTCTCCAATGCACGCCTGACTAGCCTCTGCTCCTCGAATAAGCAGCGCTGTCCTAAGCTCGTTGAGAGCCAACCGGTTGGTATCCGGAGTTCGTTAATCACCAACGAACTGTGGAACAGGTGCGTGACGGAGTCAACTATGGAGGGCAACGACACCGATCCTTAGGTGAAGGCTATTAACCGCTGCCCATCATCTATCACCACCCCGACGCAACCAGCCACTCTGGACGCAGTTAGCTAAATTAGCCCTTCAACTAAGTATACTCTTGCACCCTTATCGACAATGAGTAGCATAGTGCCATGGGGCGATTACTATCCTTAAGCAAATGCCGTTTATTCTGGTACATTCATGTCTTTCTAGCTACGTGGCTTGGTGGCTGCCAGTTCGGAGGACAAAACATTACGCCCGAGCTACCTCCCCACGAAAAAATACAAACCAAAAACTTAGAAACATTGCCGGCTTATCAGGCTACTACAGAACCTGTAGCTATACAGAAAGGAAACAACACCCTAGTCACTCCTCGGGCTAAGACAGAAGAGGAGAATGCACCTGTCACGCCTCGGGCTGAAGCGGAATTTGATCTATTAGAGAGACTACGACAGAAGTTTTCTCTTCTCCAACCCAAAAGCACGGCAATACAGCAAGAAATAGACTGGTATATCTCCCACCCTGATTATCTAAATCGAGTATTCGTCCGAGCCGAGCGCTACTTATTCTATATAGCTGCAGAACTCGAAAGGCGGCAAATGCCATCTGACCTAGCCCTTCTGCCCATTGTTGAAAGCGCCTACGATCCTTTCGCTTATTCTCATGGACGTGCAGCTGGGCTGTGGCAAATCATCCCTGGAACAGCAAATCAACTTGGCTTGAAACAAAACTGGTGGTATGACGCTAGAAGGGATGTAGTTGATTCAACACGAGGAGCATTAGATTATCTTCAGTACTTGCACGAACTGTTTCAAGGTGATTGGTTACTTGCTATAGCTGGATATAATGCCGGTGAAGGCAATGTAGCGCGCGCAATCCGCCGTACAGGTACGACCAGTGGGCCCACGAATTTCTGGAGTATCAGACCCCATCTCCCCTCGGAAACTCGCAAGTACGTACCGCGATTACTTGCGATCCAGAGACTTGTAGCCAATCCTGAAAAATATGGTGTAACTCTCCCAAGCATTCAAAATGAAGCGTACTTTGAAATTATCGAAACGGGCGGGCAAATTGATATGGCCATGGCAGCAGATCTAGCAGGCATTACCGCTGATCAGCTCTATTTGCTCAATCCTGGGATCAACCGCTGGGCTACAGATCCCAGCGGCCCCCACCGACTGTTGATTCCCAAACAAAATACCAGATCTTTCCTGTCCTCATTAAGAGGGCTAGAAGAGCGGGAACAAGTGAAGTGGACCAGACACAAAATAACCACGGGCGAGACGCTAAGCGGCATAGCCCTACGCTACAAAACGACGATGGATGTAGTCAAAAAAGTGAATAGTCTAAAAAGTGATCTGATTCGCATCGACGAACACCTAATGATTCCACATGCGGTAAGAACGCCTAGCGCGTATACCCAAAGTGTGGAAGCTAGAATTAAACGCAAACAAGACCAGCCTCGTAATGGGCAACAAAAAACGCACGTGGTCCAACTAGGAGAGTCTTTGTGGACTATATCTAAAAATTACGAAATAAAAGTCAGGGATCTCGCGACTTGGAACTCCATGGCCCCAGGCGATGTGCTGCGAACAGGAAAAAGGTTAATAATTTGGACCAAGCCATCGAGTCTTGCTCAAAAACAAGCTACTCCAAGTGAATACATTCGGCGGCTGATCTACGAAGTACGAGCGGGGGATTCCCTCTCGAAGATAGGAAGTCGGTTCCGCGTGACTATTGCAGAATTACTTAAGTGGAATAACATTTCTACGGATCAATACTTGCAACCAGGCCAGGAATTAGTCATATACGTGGATGTGACTAAACAAAGCAGCTGAATCGGGAGGCTCGGTATGGCTTTTCTTAAGGGCAAGCGGGCAGTAATAGTGGGTCTTGCGAGTAATCGATCAATTGCTTGGGGTATTGCGCAAGCACTTCGGAACGAGGGAGCCGAATTAGCGTTTAGCTACCAAAATAGCAAGCTTCAAGGGCGAGTTGAAAAAATGGCTAGCGAGCTAGACAGCGATATTACCGCGCCTATGGACGTTGCAGAGGACCATCAAATCAATACATTTTTCAAAAACTTAAGAAAAATCTGGGAAGAATTTGACATCCTAGTACATTCAGTGGCTTTTGCGCCCTCAGATCAGCTAGAAGGAAGGTACTTGGATTCTATCAACCGGGAGGGATTTAGAGTTGCTCATGAAATATCGAGCTATAGCCTTTCGGCGCTCGCAAAAACCGCGCGTCCCATGATGAGCAACCGTAATGGAGCAATCCTTACGATGAGTTACTTAGGTGCAGTACGAGCCCTACCAAGTTATAACGTTATGGGCCTAGCTAAAGGTAGTTTAGAAGCAAATGTTCGGTTCTTGGCCTTAGATCTCGGCAGCGAAGGAATTCGTGTTAATGCAATCTCAGCGGGCCCGATCAGAACTCTCGCAGCCTCAGGAATTAAAGGTCTGCGCCAGATGATGAAAAAGACAGGCGAGATGTCTCCGTTGAAGCGCAATGTCACTATTAAAGATGTTGGTGGCGCGGCAGCTTTTCTTTGCTCTGACTTAGCATCAGGCATTACAGGACAAGTACTTTATGTAGATGCTGGCTACAATATTGTTGGAATGAACTTCGATTGAAAAAACCGAATAAACGATGCGCCTTACCTTTTTTTAAAAACCACCCAGTGGTGAATAAAATGCAGGATCAAAAATCTCCTCAGGAATTCGAACAGTAGCTGTCTCCCGAAGCTCACTTGCATAACCAGAAAACTCGTACATACCTGTTTGCTGGGCCGCTTGCGCTAGGCGCTGGTCACGCTGCTCTCGAGGTATGGATTCTGGCTCACCCGCTTCAACAGCAGATAATACTAGCAAAGCCTGATCGCCGTTTGTCATAGCTACATGCTCAAAAACGCGTGCGCCCCTGGGCTTTTCAAGACGAAAAGAAGCTTCTAAAATCTCCGTTGGGATCTCCGTTGTCGTTCGCTCTACCCAGAAAGTCTCGCGCCAACTGCCATTCTGTTCCTCGGTGAAAGTCTGCCCTTCGACCCCTTCACGTAGCAAAGTCGTAAGTGATGTTACACGCTCAAAAGCCTCAGCTTCCGCCTGAGCGCGAGCAAGCTCTTCTTCAATCTCGGCGCGCACTTCTTCATAAGGCTGCTGGACTGACGGGTAGTGACCATTCACCCGTAATATCAGAACATGGTCGTCAGCCAACTCAACAAGAGCGCTGTTTTCTCCAAACTCCAATACCTCACGACTGAAAACCGCCTGTAAAACAGGTTCACTAAAAGAGAATACGGATGCACTTTCGCTGCGCTTAAAATTAGAAATCTCCTTTAATGGCAAACTCATTTGGGTAGACACAGTTTCAAGTTCATCGAATGCAGCAAAAGAAAGGTCTGCTAGCTCCGTCGCTAGGCTATAGAAAAGTTCCTCTGCCTCGCGACTTTGGTAATCGACAGCCAGCTCCTCTTTAACCGCCTCAAAAGACTGCATATCACCAAGAACAATATCGTCGAGACGGATAATATGATACCCAAAATCCGTCTTGATTGGACCCTGAATGTCACCCACCTCCATAGCAAAAAGCGTATCCTCAAAAGGTCCTTCTAATGCACCCTTGCCTAACCAGCCCAGATCACCGCCTTGGTTGTTTGTGCCCACATCATCAGAAAGCTCATCTGCCAATTCCAGAAAATCTTCGCCTGCTTCTATACGCACTAAAACCGCTTGCGCCCTAACTTCTAGCTCAACATCGTCCCCATTTGCAAAAAGAATATGACGCGCCTTCCGCTGCTCTTCGCTTTGAAAGCGATATTTTTCTTCTTCGTAATAAGCCTCCAAGGTTTCCGTGCTGTACTCGACCCCTTCAGCAATAGCAGAACCCAGAACTTCAATGTATTGCAGATCTACACTCTCCTCGCTTAGATAAAGATTTTCATTGAGAGAGTAGTAAGCTTCAATATCGGCTCCATTAACAAGAACCTTTCCTAGCAACGAGTCTACTTCAAATAACGCATATGCAATCTCACGACGCTGATTAAAAACCTCTAGATACCGACGAAATTCATTAGGCATATAAAAACTAGAATTTAAAATCCCCTGTTGAAGTTCTAGCAACTCTAGTTGCTCACGCTGCAGGAATTCAAAGCCACTTGGTGACAAACCCTGATTCAGTAACTGAGACCGATAGAGGTCAATGGAAAATTCACCATCCACCTGAAAAACCGGTATCGTTCTAATAAAAGCGGTCAGCCGATCATCAGAAATTTGATAACCTGATGTTCGGATGCGGTCAAGTAGTGCCTGCTGACGAATCAACCTTTCTAACACATTGCGCCTAAGTTCCTCGCGCAGCTCATCCGTTAATTCGGCTCGGTATAATTCCTGGTACTGATTTTGTTGATTTTGAACCTCGCGCTCAAAATCAATCAACGATACCTCCCGCCCATTGACTTTGGCAGCAAAGGTAGTGCCAAGCGAGGTAAAATCAATGCCCCAAAAGATGAACGAGACAGCAATTAGGCCAAGCACAGCAATTGCTATCCAGCGGCCGGCACCCTCACGAAATCCTTGTAGCATATCAATTCCTAATTAATCAAAAGGACAGACCCATTTTCCCTCACTGCGGAAAATTAAGTCTGCCCTTGCTGATCTGGCGGAGTGGACGGGACTCGAACCCGCGACCCCCGGCGTGACAGGCCGGTATTCTAACCAGCTGAACTACCACTCCGGCTCTTTCGATGGGTGCTGAGGGGATCGAACCCCCGACCTTCGCCTTGTAAGGGCGACGCTCTCCCAGCTGAGCTAAGCACCCGTTGGGACAGTGCCCTTTTAGGATTTATTCCCTCAGTTTACGGCTTCCTTAAACGCCTTTCCAGCTTTAAATCCAGGTACGTTACTTGCTCGGATCTGAATTGATTCACCAGTTCTTGGATTCCGCCCAGCACGTGCTGCACGATGTTTAACATTAAAAGTACCAAAACCGATGATGGAAACTTGCTCCCCTCTTTGTAATGCCGACGTGACGCTATCTACTACCGCATCAACTGCTCGACCTGCATCAGCTTTGGAAAGATTGGCTGCAGAAGCCACCGCACTAACGAGTTCCGCTTTATTCATTCCAAAAATTCCCCACACAATAAAAAATTTAGCCACAGACACAAATCGTTGTGTCTCCCCAGACAATGCCACCAAAAATCCACCGCCCTAATTCCGACGAAACACGGGCCTTGGATCTTCAAGGACGTAACACTTATACCAAGGCGGATTTTCGAATGTCAACTTAGGATAGAAAAATTAGTGTGGCAGGTGCACCTCATCTCCCTCAATTTTCTCTGCCTTCGAGTCTTGCTTGCCGTCCTTCCCTGCTTCTTCATATCCCGGATTAGGTATATGTTGCAATACCGCTTCAAAAACTTCATCAATCCATTTGACCGGAAGAATAATCAACTTGTCTTTGATGTTCTTCGGAATTTCAGTCAAATCCTTCTTGTTCTCCTCAGGAATCAGAACTGTATCCACCCCACCCCTGTGGGCTGCCAGCAACTTTTCCTTCAGTCCGCCAATAGGCAAGACCTCGCCTCGAAGAGTAATTTCACCAGTCATGGCAATGTTAGATCGAACCGGCACCTTAGTTAGGGCAGAGACCAGCGCTGCGCACATCCCAATGCCTGCAGAAGGCCCATCTTTGGGTGTTGAGCCCTCAGGAACGTGAATATGTACATCTAATTTTCGCTGGAAATCGGTCTCAATTCCGAGAATGCTGGCGCGGCTTCGTACTACCGTCATTGCAGCCTGAATTGACTCCTTCATAACATCACCGAGCTGACCTGTATGTATTAACTTACCTTTTCCTGGAACAACAGCCGATTCAATTGTGAGTAACTCGCCCCCGACTTCTGTCCAAGCCAAGCCAGTTACCTGTCCAATATGATCGTTCTCTTCTGCGCGTCCATAACGGAAACGGGTCACACCCAGGTACTTCGACAAATTTCTGTTTGTTACACGCACAGTGCTTTTACGTGGGTGTGTTAACAACCTTTTCACTACTTTACGACAAATGTTTGCTATTTCGCGCTCCAGATTTCTGACGCCAGCCTCTCGCGTATAGTAGCGAATGATGTCTAAAATAGCCGAGTCAGAAATTCGAAGTTCCCCCTTCTCGATACCATTTTGATCAACTTGTTTGGGAAGCAAGTAACGTTTGGCAATATTAAGTTTTTCGTTTTCAGTGTAGCCCGACAAACGAATGACTTCCATGCGATCTAGCAAGGGTGCTGGTATGTTTAATGTATTAGCTGTACAGACAAACATAACTTCTGAAAGATCAAAATCCACCTCTAGGTAGTGATCTTGGAATGTGCAATTCTGCTCCGGATCTAGCACTTCCAGCAAAGCTGAAGAAGGATCCCCGCGAAAATCCATGGACATTTTGTCAACCTCGTCCAATAGGTAGAGAGGATTACGAGTCTTCACTTTACCCATGTTCTGGATTATTTTCCCCGGCATCGATCCGATATAGGTGCGGCGATGGCCCCGAATCTCTGCCTCGTCACGCATGCCCCCCAAAGACATTCTCACGAATTTCCGTTTCGTAGCACGAGCAATGCTTTTTCCAAGAGAGGTCTTACCAACCCCTGGAGGACCTACTAGACAAAGAATCGGCCCTTTTAGTTTCTTGACCCGCTGCTGAACGGCGAGATACTCAAGAATTCGTTCTTTGACCTTTTCGAGCCCGTAGTGATCATTCTCTAGAACCTGCTCGGCTTCTTGTAAATTCCGACTGACCTTGCTGCGTTTTTTCCAAGGAACTTTGAGCAACCAATCGATATAATTTCTGACTACAGTGGCCTCCGCAGACATTGGTGACATAAGCTTTAACTTATTGAGTTCTGAGGTTGCTTTCTCTTTGCTTTCCTTCGAAAAACCCGCTGTTTTTATTTTCTGTTCCAGTTCTGCAAGTTCGTTCGGAGCATCCTCTATCTCACCCAGCTCTTTATGAATGGCTTTCATCTGTTCATTTAGATAATACTCACGTTGGCTCTTCTCCATCTGCGTTTTGACACGCCCACGAATACGCTTTTCCATCTGTAGCACATCTATTTCACTGTCTACTAATCCCAGTATGTGCTCTAAACGAACCCGGACATTTTTAATTTCCAAAACCTTTTGTTTGTCTTCTATCTTGAGTGCCATATGGGCTGCCACTGTGTCCGCCAAACGGCCAGGCTGATCAATGCCCGAAAGGGAGGTCAGCATCTCTGGTGGAATTTTTTTATTTAGCTTTACATACTGCTCAAAATTTGAAACAACAGATCGCGTTAGTACATCCATTTCCCGTTCATCATAGGTCTCAGCATCCGAAAGGATTTCTATTTTCGCCGAGAAGTGATTTTCAATTTCTATATCACTGAGATGAGCACGCTGTTTCCCCTCGACAAGAACTTTAACAGTACCATCTGGCAGCTTTAGCATCTGCAAAATAGTGGCAACAGTGCCAATCTGGTAGATATCTGAGCCAGTAGGTTCATCGACATCTGCTTTTTTCTGGGCAACAAGCAAAACCTCTTTTCCAGATGTCATAGCTTGGTCCAGTGCAGCAACTGATTTTTCTCTTCCCACAAACAACGGAATAACCATATGGGGATAAACCACCACATCTCGCAAAGGCAGAATAGGGAGTCGTTGGCCACTTGCAATTTCAGCGCTACTGGTATCCATTATTGCTCCTGTGAAACCTATAAATTTGCGCCCATCTACCTGAGGTAGCTATCTCACAAATGGGGACGCTAAAACCTAAACTCAAGTCCCGAGTTTCTTAGTGGACCGATAAAAATGACTAGTCAAGCAAAAAAACTCAACCGCTCTTGGCTACAACAGCAGCTGGATCGATATTCTCATAGATAACATAAGGTCTTGTTTCGCCCGTTACGACTGCTTCATCTACGACTACCTTGGTGGCATTCTGCATAGACGGCAGATCATACATAGTATCAAGTAATACACTTTCGAGAATGGTACGTAGACCTCGGGCACCCGTTTTGCGCTCCATGGCCCGAATTGCAATTGCCCTAAGTGCATCCTCCCTGAGCTCCAACTCCACGCCCTCCATATCGAAGAGCTTCCTGTACTGTTTGGTAAGGGCATTTTTGGGCTCTACCAAAATCTCTACCAACGCATTCTCATCCAACTCCTCAAGTGTAGCTACCACTGGTAGACGCCCTACAAACTCTGGGATGAGCCCGTATTTAATCAAATCCTCCGGCTCTACATCCTGGAGAAAAAGATCTAAATCTTTTCTGTTACTCGAACTTCTTATGTCTGCAACAAAACCGATTCCGCTTTTTTTAGAACGATGGATTATAATTTTTTCAAGCCCGGAAAATGCTCCTCCACATACAAAAAGTATATTGGAGGTATCAACTTGAAGAAATTCTTGCTGAGGATGTTTGCGCCCTCCTTGAGGGGGTACTGAAGCAACAGTACCCTCGATCAGCTTAAGTAGTGCCTGCTGAACACCCTCCCCGGACACATCTCGAGTGATTGAAGGGTTATCAGACTTGCGAGAAATTTTGTCAATCTCATCAATGTAGACAATGCCCGTCTTTGCTTTTTCTACATCATAATCACATTGTTGTAGCAATTTCTGGATAATATTCTCCACATCCTCGCCAACATAACCCGCCTCTGTCAAAGTTGTAGCATCCGCAATAGTGAATGGAACGTCCAAAAGACGCGCTAAAGTTTCTGCCAGTAACGTTTTGCCACATCCAGTAGGACCTATTAACAAAATATTGCTCTTTGCAAGCTCAATATCTTCTTCGCCCTTCTCGCTGCTCCGAATCTCTAGTCGCTTGTAGTGATTATAAACAGCGACTGAAAGCACCTTCTTGGCACTCTCTTGCCCAATGACATATTGATCTAGGATATCCTTGATTTCTTGGGGCTTAGGAAGCTTATCTCTACTCTTGTCCCCGCTATCATCAAGTTCTTCACGAATGATATCGTTACAAAGCTCAACACACTCGTCGCATACATAAACAGAAGGGCCCGCAATTAGTTTACGAACTTCATGTTGGCTCTTGCCGCAAAACGAACAATACAGCAGCTTTCCTTCATCGACTTTGCCACGAGAATCATCATTCATATTACTATCCTTTGCCTATATGTTTGGTTTCTGGGCGGCCTTATATCACTAGTAGGACACATCTGCAAAAACCCGCTTCTCCTGAGGGCTAGAGGAAGCCTGAGGATAACCTGATTCATTCCGCTCCATTGCTAACTTCAAGTCGCTTTTCAAGTACCGTATCGATTAGGCCATACTCAACAGCTGCCACCGCGTCCATAAAATGATCTCGATCACTATCTTGCTGAATCTGCTTCAGGGTACGGCCCGTATGTTTAGCTAATATGTCGTTCAGTCGTGAGCGAATCTTGAGTACTTCTCTTGCCTGAATATCGATGTCAGCCGCCTGACCCTGAAAACCTCCACTCGGCTGGTGAATCATGATACGAGAATGAGGTAAACAGAAACGTTTCCCGTTCGTACCCCCTGCCAACAAAACTGCCCCCATACTAGCTGCCTGACCGATACAGATCGTACTTACTTCAGGCCTTATGAATTGCATGGTGTCATATATTGAAAGACCCGCTGTAACTACACCACCCGGGGAATTAATATAGAGATGGATATCTTTATCTGCGTCTTCAGATTCCAAAAACAGCAGTTGAGCCACTACCAAATTAGCTACCTGGTCATCCACGCCGCCAACTACAAAAACCACGCGATCCTTAAGTAGCCGTGAGTAGATATCGTAGGCACGCTCACCACGTGCAGTCTGCTCTACAACCATAGGTACCAAATTTAGTCCTTTTGTGTTCACCATCCGCTCCCTCTTAGGCAACTCAAATCTTTTTCCAGTCCTCTAGCAATCGCAATAACTACTCAAAATCAATAATTGAATCTAAATATCATTACATCATAAATTTCTTAAATTCTATCGATTTATTTTTTGTCTTAGCGTGCTTCATAAGGCAATCCACAACTTGGTCTTCCAGTATACTAGACTCAACTTGAGCCATTAACTCCCGGTTTGAGTGATACGCCCTAGCCATCTCCTCAGGCTTATCAAACGCTGCTGTAATCTCTTTGATACGGCCATCTACCCGATCGTGATCAACCTCAATGCCCTGTTCTGTAATAAGATTTTGTACCAAAAGTGCTAACGCTACTCGCCGCTCGGCTGCAACTTGAAAATTTGTCCTAGGAGGAGCTTTCTCCGGATCCTCTATACCTAAACGCCTCATTCCTTCCGTCTGCAAACTGGATATCTCTTGCTCCACTAATGCCCGCGGCACCTCTATATTATTCATCTTAAGTAACGCATCGAGTGCCCTACGCTTAATCTCAACCTTCATGCGTTGCTCCAGCTCTCGCTCCATATTGGTCGTAACGTTAGAACGCAAGGCCTGCAGACCCCCCTCCTTAATACCAAAGGTATCTAGAAATTCGTCATTTATCTCCGGAAGAATTTTTTCCTCCACCCTGTGAATTGTGATATCAAAAACTGCCTTTTTTCCTCCCAACTCAGCTGCTGGGTAGTCCTTAGGAAATTTAACTTTAGCTTTTTTAGATTGTCCAGCTACTGCTCCCCTAAGCGCATTCTCAAAGCCCTCTAAAACCTGCCCAGCACCTAGCTCGATGGGTACTTCGGTGCCCTCGCCACCCTCGAACACCTGATCGCTAATCATACCCACAAAATCAACGATCACCCGATCGCCTAATTTTGCTTCACGACCAATCGATTGCCAGGTAGCTTTTTGGTCCTTGAGTTTGTCAATCATCTCATCTGTGTCAGCGTCTGTAATCCGCACCACAGGTTTCTCGACGAAGAGTCCATCTAAAGCCTTAAGTTTAACTTCAGGATAGACCTCAAATGTTGCACGATAGCTGAAATGATTACTATCCCGATCGGTGAGATGTTCGATTTGGGGGTTGCCCGCCGGATTAAGATTTTCCTGCTCTAATGCCTGAGTAAAACTTGAACGAACCGTATCCGAGATTACCTCTTGGCGTACCTGGTCACCAAAACGTTGCCGTACAACTTTTGCAGGAATCTTTCCTGGTCGAAAACCTTTTAGTTTGGCAGACCTGCTAACCCGGACAAGCCGAGAGCTCACTTCTCTATCAATTTCTACCACAGGAATACGAACAGTTAGGCGACGCTCTAGTCCGCGACGTTTCTCTAAGGACACATTCAAATCAATTTTCCTCCCCTAGCTTAATACCTACCGATCCCGCTAGGGCAGTACTTCTACTGACCACCGAAGCGAAATCCCTTCAACCGGTGATGCGAAAGGGGAGACTCGAACTCCCACGGGTTACCCCACTGGATCCTAAATCCAGCGCGTCTACCAATTCCGCCACTTTCGCACACAACCGTCTATTAGGCGCTATTATAGCTAACTACACCCAGTACTCAGAACCTACTAACAACGCCCCTAAAACCTCAAGGACCATTTTAATAGCAGTGCTTACGCGTTCGCTGCCCTTTATGTCGCGTCCTCACGCCTGGCTAGAACTCCAAGCCTGGGGTGCGCTGGCTGTGCCGACAGGCTTGTTGGCCGGAGGTGTAGTTGGAGTATTAATCAACACGACCTTCGTCAGCGGCATCTCGGATTGGGATCTTGCTATAGCTACGGCTCTGGTTACTGGCGCAGGGCCGTTGGCTAATGTTTTTAGCGCTGTGTGGTCCAAGTGGAGTGAGGGAAAAGAAAAGATAGCTGCGCTCACATTACTTAAAGCACTTTTCACCGCCTGTCTTTTTGTTATTCCTTTGGCTCCAATTAACTACATCGGCCTCTTCATTCTTGTGGTAGCAGTACTTGGAGCACAAATATTTTGGGCTGGAATAGTGACTATTCGGGCAATTGTCTGGAGAGCTAATTACTCAAGGGCAGCGCGTACCACATTTGCCGCACAAACCCAGATAATTGTATCTATCGTGATGTCCTTGGTCGGAGCTGCCGCTGGACTAGCGCTTGATTTAAATATCAATAACTTCCGCTGGGTTTTTTTTGGCTCAGCAGTATTTTCCCTTTTAGGTGTCTTTAGTTTCAAGCGTGTGCGTGTGCGCCGTCAAAAACAACTACTAGCCGCAGAAAAAAAAATTAAGGACAACCGAACATTTCGGCTTGGAAATGCATTTCAAGTGCTCCGGGATGATGCTATCTATCGAAAATATCTCCTCTGGCAATTTATTTTTGGTTCTGGAAACTTGATGACGATAGCGCCGCTGATTTTAGTCTTGACCTACCACATGGAGGTGCCAAAACTGACCCAGATACTGATCACTGCTTCAGTACCAACCATCCTTATGCCGGCTACTACACCTTTCTGGGCTAATGCTCTAGCTACTCGCCATGTAGTTGCATTTCGAGCCCTAAATAGCCGAGTCTTCGTCTTAGCCTCAGCGACCGTTTTTTTTGGTGGGATCTTTCAGTCACAGTGGCTTCTCTGGGTTTCCGCTGTACTCATCGGTGTCGCATTTGGAGGCGGGATGCTCATTTGGAATTTAGGCCACAATGATTTTGCCCCACAGGAGCGAAATGTTGAATACATGAGTGTGCACGTTACTCTCACCGGAATTCGGGGACTGATCGCCCCGCTAATTGGGGTCGGTTTTTATGGGCTTCTTGAATCCTATAAGCCTGGAACAGGTCCCTGGGCGCTATCTTTACCATTTGTCCTCACACTTTGTGGGTCCTGTGGCTTTCACTGGCTATACCACACGATAAAGTAGCCTGAACCGGCTCGGGGCAGCCTTAATTTTTATCTGATGGCGCAAAAAAAAGAAGCGTCACTCCGGTGGAGACCAAACTCCTATATCCATGAATTCACGCTGAAGAATATCGAGTGTTGCTGCGTCCAGAATAAAGCAACCACTCTGAATGTCTTCGCACTGCACACCCAATTCCTCAACTCGTGACCGCCATTCACGGTCTGGCGGTTGCCCCTGACCAAAAATAAGCCGGATATCATCATCAGCTGTTTGACCATAAACTAAAATACTGCGCCAGCGGGCGATGGGTCGGCCGTTTCGGGCTGCAAAACCGCTCATTCTGACCCTGGAGTTAGCTGGAATGCTATCACTATGCCAACCCATCTTAGAAAGGCTCGCAACGGGATTAGATTCAAAAACCCAATCGTCGGTCTGTCCGTTGGGGTCCGTCACCTGAACCCTGAAATAGGAATGAGGGTTGATTAGCCGGACACCCGTCAAAAAACCCTCCACTGACATAATCTCACGAGGATTGAAAAATGTCGGAAAAGCGTGGTGTGCAAAAGTTGAAAAACTCGCGGTCGCCAATAGAGAACTAATGAGTACCGCTGATAGTATGTGTGGAAGCTTCATTAAGCCTTCTCCTTAAGTGCTGCGATCAGCCTTCGGTAAAAAACGTATCTAAATCCTGCTCTCCAAAAAATAGATCCATTTGGTCTACACACTCCCAAGGATTGATATAGGCACTAGGATCCCGGGTCCATTCACGGCGGGTCAGAATAAATGGCTCTGTGTAATACACCGGGTCGTCGAGCATGACATCCAATAGCAAATCCCGGCCATTGGGGCTCGGCCAGTAGCGCTCCACAACTCGGGCCTGATCGCTAACTGGGCCACGGGTCACACGAAAAAAAGACTCTGCCAGATGTGTGGTTTCGATAATTAGAGTATCTCCCTGCCATCGTCCCATAGAATATCCATGGATAGTGTGGGGCGTATCCGGGGGTGGTATCTGCCCGTCCATGTGGATGGTACGCACTACCCCCCAGTACTCGTAATGCATACTGATAGTACCCTCGAGCTGGGTAATCTCCATGGGCTTAAAAGCGCGAAACAGCAACCTGACCAGACTGTCTTGCTCACACCGTAAACCTGGATCATCATCGGCTTCATAAGACTGCCACTTATCGTTACCTTCTTCGCTGAGTGGAAAACTTGTGCAATCTAGATCCCATTCGCCGTTAACCACACCACCATCGCAAGAAGCAACTGGGCGTCCCACGCCCGTGTACATACCGAAAATATCGTGAGATGGAGGCACATTAGGCTCGTCCAAATTATTGGACCCAGGATCTTCTAGCACGCAAGCGGCTCCCAGGCCAAACCACCCGACCAAGATTATTAAACTCCTGCTCATTGATCGTAATCTCCATGTAACTTCAGTGTATTTTACAACACACCACGATAGTGTAGGTTAAGGCGCGATGAATACAAGAAGTGGAAGCGTAATACGGAAGCAAAACACGTCAATCTCGAGACTTCTAATCTTAATTTCTTCTTTATTATTGAAAATTTCGCGTTTGGTCAGTTAAAACGCGGCCAGTGCTCCAAGAGATCCCACTCATGCTATCCTACCCCCAAGTGATCCTTTGAATTTTTCTAATGTGGAGAACCAAAATGGCGCGCAAATTTTGGTGTATTGTCCTAGGATTGTTATTAATTCCAGTTGTTGGTTCTGCCCAAACAGCAGTGAAGGCTGTCAAAGATGGCACGACGGCACCACCGGTTGTGATGGTGGGCGGAAAACCTTTTTCCTACGGACCCGTTCGCGCACTACAGAATACCGGAATTAAAATAGGTGATGCTCCGTTCAATGGGCAAACGGTCTACACCGAAAATGGTCAGGCCGTGGACATTGGAGAGCTGATTGCGAACAGCGAATACACAGTCATAACCGGCGCTTGCCTGACCTGCGGAGCCTTCATTAATAGTTTCGCAGGCATCGAAGCATTAGAACGTGATTACGGCGACAAAGGTGTCCAGTTTCTATACCTGTACCGCATACTGTCCCATCCAGAGCGCAACGATTACATACAGCCGTTCACGATCGAGGAACGACTGATGCATGTAGCGGAAGCGAAAAAACTGCTACGCGTGAGAATACCGTTCATCGCGGACAATATGGATAATTCGATTAGACTGACCTGGGGCAACATACCGAATCCCGCCTTCATCCTAGACAGCGAAGGCCGTGTGATTTATATGGCTGCTTGGGCTGACCCAGAACTTGTTCGTCCCGAACTAGTCAATCTTGTCGGGCCCGTTAATAACCCGGCCACCATTGCTGATTTGGATGTAAAAAAAGATTACAAATTTAATCTCGAACCCGGTGATATCACGGTTCCGCTGATTGTTACACCAGATACCATGTATCCGTTAAAACTCACACCGCAACCGAGCGACCATCCATTTTTTGCCAAACTACGCGCCGAAGTGGAGCCTCAGGTATTGGAAGGGCGGCCCGGAAAATTGTATTTAGGCTTTCGCATGGATGCTATGTATCCGGTGGGTTGGAATAATTTAGCTGAGCCGGTCGAGGTGAGAGTCGATACATCAGCCGGGGTGACTGTGATGCCCAATCTGGTGTATGGCCCAGACCCAAATGTCGTTAAAGATAAGTCGCCACGTGAGTTTCTCTTGGACATAGCGCCCGGGCAAGATCACAACAAATCATTTTCAGTCACAATAAACTACTACGCCTGTGACGATGCTGATGTCTGGTGTATCCCGATCAGCCAACAATATATTGTGCAACTTGAATTCAACCCGACTGGCGGCAAAGTCGAGCAACGCTTCTGGAAAACGCAACGGCAAAAGACCAACCCCAACTTCAACCTGAAAGAATTTACAAGCGATAGTAGTTGGTAATGCCACAAGATAAGACCAACTCCAAAACTGCGTGATTATGTTCATGGGCTAACAGGGACACCTTTTCATGATAGACATTTGGCCTTTGAGTATTTTTATCGATGGAATAACCCGTCCAGCTGCGTACTTCATTAACCCTGCTCAGCGCCTGTTTATTCCCGCTCTGCTCACATCTCTTTTGATGGCCGCCGGTGCTTATTTCTACTATCAACGAAAAGGTCGATTAGGTGCGGGTGCGTCTATTAGCAACATGTTGGCATATCTGTTTCCGAAAAGGATATGGACCCACAAATCGAGCGTCGTGGACTATGAAATAATTTTCTTCAACTCTGTACTGTATCTTTTTCTGATAGCGCCTTTTCTGGTCCACTTCGCTTTAATGACTGATTTCGTCAGGACTCTCTGGGTAAGCGGTTTTGGGGAGGCGACACAGAGGAATTTATCTCACACGAATATTCTTATTATCTATACCCTGGCGATTTTCTTCATTGATGATTTTTTCCGCTTTTTCCAGCATTGGTTATTCCACAAAATACCGGTGATGTGGGCTTTTCATAAGGTCCACCACGCGGCAGAAGTATTGACACCATTTACGAATTACCGCAGCCATCCCTGCGAGGAATTCATTTTCCATTGCCGTAGAGTCTTTTCCTATGGCCTGATCACCGGCACATTTCTCTATTTTGTTGGTAACAACCTGTCTCTTCTGGACATTTTTTACGCAAGCACGGCACGGATAGTTTTCAATCACATCGGATCAAATCTTCGCCACAGCCACATTTGGATTTCCTGGGGTACTGTGATGGAACACGTTTTTATTAGCCCTGCTCAGCATCAGATACACCATAGTGTTGCACCGGAGCACCGTGATAAAAACCTAGGTTCCGCGTTGGCAATATGGGACTGGATGTTTGGCTCACTTGTAGTTGCAATCGAACAAAAAAACTTAAATCTTGGAATCGGTCATGACCAAAACAAGCGCTTCAGGAGCCTGTGGGGAGCATTAAGTAGTCCATTTATAGATACCGGGGAAATGATTATCTCGTTTCCGCAAACGTTGAAGCGCCTGACATCAGCCAGACGATAAACGGTCAGTCTGCCTCAAGGGACCTGAGGGCACCCTCGTAATAGGATAGATCAACAAAATCATTAAGGTTTGAGAAATCCGCCTGAGGCCGCCCGTGTTGATTACGCAACGCTAACACCGTAGCCACTCCGTGCATATCAATTGCGGCTTTTGGGGTTAGTCCGTAGGAGCCCGACGTTAGTTGCTCGATCGTTTTTCTGGCGTTAGCCGGCTTCATGAAAGCATGCTTGACGAGACTACCGACTACCTCATCGCGACGACTCTTATTGTAAATAATTTCTGTTGCCTTTATGTATGCCCGTATGAGCGCAATCAGGGTTCCCCGGTTTGATTCTGCCCAAGCCTTGCTAACGCCAAAACTCGAGCCCTGGTAAGGACCTAGACTAGCTAGACTGTCATCAAGTCTTTTGAATCCTGCGTCATAGGCCTGATTAATGTAGTTGCCCTCTAGTAATGTTACCCGATATTCGCCTGCCTTCAATGCATCGATTCGTTTTGCACTACTTCCCGTTTCTATGAAGTGATAGTCAGATTCATTAAGACCGCCATTCATCAGCATTTCTTTTAACACAAATGCCCAACCGGTCGTCAACGCATCTACACCAAGCATCTCGCCTTTAATATCGTCGTATCCATTAACATCCTGAGATACAACAAGGTCGAGTTTCATTGTTGACCCGCCCATAACAATCCTTAGATCAGGATCCCTGTCCAGAGGGACGGCACCTTGTCCAGCCTGATATGCAAAGAAATTATCTATAGAAGCCTGGGCTATGTCATAGGTTCCCTTAACCAGTTCTGTCATCAGGTAGATTGAATCCGGGGTATCACTGACATTAACAGCAAGATTCTCCTCTGCGAATAATCCCGTATCCTCTGCGACATAAATAGCTGTCGCCATGGAACCACCGAACAGCACCAGATTTATTTCTTTGGTTTCTGATGCAAAAATACATGACTGCGTAACAGTGAGAACAGCCAAGAAAAAAACTGCTTTCTGTAGCATCTTTATGAGTGATGCGGCCGTAGCAATCGCAAATATTCTTGTTTTGGTGTTATCCATTCACTGCCCTCCAAAAAACAATGTTACCCTTCTGACTCACTGCGTACGAATTAACCTATATCAATAGATCAAATCCTTGGCAGGCAGACGCTCAAGGGCAAGATGGATTACAGTGGCAGTGTGGTGGTGTATTTTTTCTGCCGCAAAATCAGATTGGTGGTCGAGGCGCGAACGATCCCCAGCCGCAATAGCTTTTGCATAATAAACTTCTCTAG
>Ga0315336_1002703_pt1 | contig 26065 bp, 20 predicted proteins | sample ASW5metaG_FD_204512 | JGI IMG/M metagenome (GOLD analysis project Ga0315336, IMG submission 204512) | Ammonia-oxidizing marine archaeal communities from Monterey Bay, California, United States - ASW #5 | ecosystem: Environmental > Aquatic > Marine > Intertidal zone | place: USA: California... | reverse complement strand
TGTCGACAGATTTAACCAAACTGTTATCCCACACCTGGACTGTTAGTAAGCGAGCTTCGGGTGCAGAAATACTTGCCACTTGATTAAGTGGCATCTGCGAACCATAAGAATCTACTAAGACGGGCTCCAAAAGGCTAACCGATGCCCGACCTGTTCGCAGCCCAGATAGTTCCTTTTTTAGTACATCTAAGGACGCCTGCATGCGGTGCTGAATATCTTTCATTAAATCATCGACCGAGTTGAAAATCGTCATGACTAGGCCTCCTCAGTGATTAGTGTGAACTGGCCTGCCCCACCCAAAACACCAGCTAGGGCATTTTCCTCATGCATATTAAAAACAACAATTGGCATCTTATTTTCACGAGCCAAAGCAATTGCTGTCATATCCATGACCTTAAGATTATTGGCTATTACGGTCTCAAATGTAAGATGATCATACCTTTTTGCACCGGGATCCTCATTTGGGTCCGCATTATACACTCCGTCAACCTGTGTTGCTTTAAGAAGTGCGTCACAACTCATTTCAGAGGCTCGCAATGCAGCGGTAGTGTCTGTAGTAAAGAAAGGATTTCCGGTCCCTGCAGCAAAGATCACAACTCGGTTCTTTTCCATGTGTCGCATTGCTCTGCGGCGAATATAGGATTCGCACACCTGCGCCATTGCAATTGCTGACTGCACACGGGTTTGGACATCAAGTAACTCAAGAGCATTTTGAATCGCCAACGCATTTATTACGGTAGAAAGCATACCCATATAGTCGGCTGATGTCCGGTCCATGCCCTCGGCAGCGCCAGATATACCGCGGTAAATATTACCACCACCCACTACGAGGCAAATTTGAATGCCCGCCTCGTGCACCGCTTTAACGTCGCTTGCTACCTTGAGAATTGTATCCTTATGAATCCCATACCCGTCGGGACCCATGAGACCTTCTCCGGAAATTTTGACCAAAACCCGCTTGTACGGGAGCGGTTCAGCCATGATTGAACGAACTCCTAACGGTTCGATCGATAAACTCATTGCCATTAAAGGAGTATGACAACCCATCCTCCCTCTGTGGCACGCCTTCAATCCATTAATAATACACCAATTTACGCACCAGCAATACCATAACGCCTGCAGTAAAAAATGAAATCATCCACCAACAGCTTCTGCGACCTCTGCTGCAAAGTCCGTTTCATCTTTCTTTATGCCCTCACCCAAGGCAAAACGCACAAAGCCGGTCACTTGAATATCGGTGTCCATTAATTTAGCTAAATCTTCAACAGCTTTGCTTACCTTAGTCTTTTCCTGGATCACATATTCCTGCTCGAGAAGTACCACCTCTTCGTAAAACTTACGGAGCCGGCCTTCTACCATCTTATGCACAATTTCCTCAGGTTTACCCGATGATCGGGCCTGTTCTGCAAGAACGTCCTTTTCTCTATCAATAACATCTGCATCCACGTCACCGATCGCTAAGTACTGAGGATTTGCAGCAGCAACATGCATAGCTAATTGTTTACCAAGCTGTAACAACTTCTCAGTATCGGCTTCTGACTCAAGCCCGACCAACACACCAATCCGGCCTAGACCAGGCCTAACTGTTGTGTGAACGTATGACGCTACTACTCCTTTCTCTATTGAAAGGCCTGCAGCTCGCCTAACTTGTATGTTTTCACCTATGGTAGAGATAAGCTGAGTTATCCGATCTTCCATCGAATCTGCTCCGCCGGGAAAAGTTGCTAACTTGACCTTCTCCATTTCAGCGCCTTGCTCAAGCGCTACTCCCGCGACCGTCTCGACGAAATCCTGAAAGGTCTCATTACGTGCTACAAAATCTGTTTCAGCATTTACCTCGACGACAGCGCCGCTAACAGCATTCGTCGCAACTCCAATCAAACCCTCAGCAGCAACACGTCCGGCTTTCTTTGCAGCTGCCGCCAAACCCTTCTTTCGAAGCCAATCCACGGCAACTTCCATATTGCCGTCACAGTCAGAGAGAGCCTTCTTACAATCCATCATCCCTGCGCCAGTGCGTTCACGCAGACTCTTAACCAAAGACGCAGTGATCTGTGCCATGCTATTCCTCACATATTTCTACACCGCTTGCCCTTACATATATCGCATGCAGAACTAGCACGTCTCTACTCTTACGTTGTTGCCTTCTTCGGCTTAGGCTTAGGCTTAGGCTTAGGCTTAGGCTTAGGTTCCGTTTTCGGCTTACTTGCAGTTTTCTTCGTTGGAGTCTTCGTGCCAGCAGAAGTCGCTTTACTTTTTATTTTAGTTACTTCTGTTGCCTTTTGAGCTTCAGGCTTCGGTTCTGACGAGGCCTCTTTCGCTTGAGGCGTTTCTGATTTCATGCCAACAACCTCGGCTGTTACAGCTGCACTAGCAGAAGCAGAGTCGGCAGCAGTATTACTTGTCACGCCCTCAACACCCGCCCTTCCATCAGCAGCCACAGCCTCATCAGTAGTCACTATCCGATCATCATCGGATGAGGATTCTTTTAAATCGTTTCGAGGAACCTTTTTCGCCGCACCAACATCAACACCAGCTGCTGTCATTTCTTTCTGAATACCGTCCAGAACCGCCCCACTTATTAATTCACAATACATCTTGATCGAGCGAATCGCATCATCATTGCCCGGAATCGGGTAATCAATTCCATCTGGATCGGAATTACTGTCTAGGACAGCCGCGACTGGAATATCAAGAATCTTGGCTTCGGCAATTGCGATGTCTTCCCGGTTCGTATCGACAACAAACATAATGTCTGGGAGGTCTCCCATATCTTTGATGCCACCAAGCGCGCGATGAAGTTTGTCTCGTTCCCGATGAAGATTCAGCATTTCCTTCTTAGTTAGACCTTGAAGCAACTCCTCATTCGCCAAACGTTCCTCAAGCTCCTTAAGCCGCTTTATGGAATTAGAAATAGTCTTCCAATTTGTCAGGGTACCACCCAGCCATCTGTGATTAACAAAGTATTGTCCACAGCGCTCAGCATATTCGTGAATTAGCTCCTGTGCCTGACGTTTGGTACCGACGAAGAGGACACGCCCCCCGTTCGCAACAACATCGCGCACTGCCTCCATCGCCCTGTACACAAGCGGCACCGTTTGTTGCAAATCGAGTATATGGACGCCGTCTCTATCACCAAAAATGAAACGTTCCATTTTGGGATTCCAGCGGCGGGTGTTGTGACCGAAGTGGCAGCCAGCTTCAATAAGCTGGCGCATGGAAAATGCAGGCAGCGCCATATATGTTCCCCGGTTAAGCCTCCGCAGGGGGTTCACCGGAGCCCCTGCTCCGGCACCGGATCGACCAACAGAACTCCCATCGGCCGTTATCCCTGCGTGCGAGATATCTTGGTATCTATAGGTTTTCCATATGTTTTTCAAGCCCCCGGTTTGTCCGCGCTATTTCTTATCACTTTGCTAGCACCTACTGCGAGGAATCGTGACAAGCGCAAGCTTCATCTCTTGCTTTCAGGTCACCTAATTAGGATTGAAGCTTAAACGCGCCATCTAATCGCTTACAATACTTTCAGCTCCGTAACCCCTGCCATATTGCGTATAGCTGAGACCGTCGCTGGTGAAACAGCATAACCATCATTCAACTTAATCTCTACCAAATGGCCATTTGCGCGAACTACGAATACGATCTTGCCCTGTCCATATCCATCATCTGCTAAAACCGTAGTAAGTTTATCGATGGACAACTGATCAGAAACATGGATTTCAATATTGCGCAGGCGCCCCGTCACGGCTTCTTCAAGTGCCTCCACTTTAGTTGCCATAAGACGAACCTTATCATCTTCAATACGGGCGTCCAAAGTGACCAGAAGCGGCTTACCTGATTCAAGCATCTCTCGTGATGCTGATATTACATCGGAAAAAAATACCGCTTCGTAAGTTCCTGTGTCATCTGACAAAGTAACAAAAGCATAGCGATTGCCGCGGCGACCCACTCGCTCACGCTTGGCTACCATCGTCCCTACCATCCTTACAGGCACCATACAATCTTCAATGGATAGCGTTAAAATGTCGCGCGCCCTCTTAACGTTAAGCTCTGCCAGGTCATTAGAAAAGGTATCCACCGGATGGGCCGTAAGATAGAAACCGATTGCGTCAAGTTCGTTGGTTAGTCGCTCCATGGGCTCCCAATCAACAACATTATTCATCGTCACTGGACGGGAATCTTGCTCATCGCCGAAAAGGTTGGATTGATTAGACGTTCTTGCCTCGGCAGCAGCGTGTGCTTCCTGCATAAGAACCTCAGCCGCCGCCATCATCTTCGCTCGGTTATCGCATAGGCAATCCAATCCTCCCGCCTTTATTAGACTCTCTATCAATCTCTTATTGATCACGCGAGTATCCAGACGACGAGCAAAATCTGTTACGTCCCTGAATGGGCCGTTTGCATCCCGCTCCTTTACTAGCGACCGCATAGCCCCCTCTCCTACGTGCTTAATGGCCGCCAGGGCATAGCTGACCGCACCATCGTCCACCTGAAAGTCAACTGATGAACTGTTCACCGAAGGAGGGAGCAGATCAATACCAAGCCGTGTTAACTCAGAACGAAAGGCAGATAGTTTGTCCGTGTTTTGCATATCTAGACTCATTGTAGCAGCCATAAACTCTACAGGGTGGTTAGCTTTGAGATATGCGGTTTGGTATGCTACTAGAGCATAGCCCGTTGCGTGAGACTTGTTAAATCCGTAACCGGCGAATTTAGCCATAGTCTCGAAGACTTCGGAGGCCTGCTCGGTCGATGTCCCACGCGACGTCGACCCATCTATAAAGGTTTTCCTTTGAGCATTCATTTCCGCCTTTATCTTCTTACCCATGGCACGTCGCAAGAGATCAGCGTTCCCAAGAGAATAACCTGCTATTTCCTGCGCTGCCTGCATCACCTGCTCCTGATAGATCATGATCCCATAAGTTTCTTCCAAGATCGGTTCAAGAAGCTCGTGCATATAGGTAATTCTTTCACGACCGTGTTTACGGTCTATAAAACTTTCGATGTTGTCCATCGGTCCAGGACGGTAGAGAGCAACGACAGCAATTATATCCTCGAAATGGTCGGGTTTTAGCTTTTGCAGTACATCGCGCATACCCGAACTCTCTAATTGGAACACGCCTGAAGTTTCTCCACTGGATAAGAGTTGAAATGTCTTGGGGTCATCAAGTGGAATATCTAGCAATTTGATCTCTCTTCCCCGAAGTTGTAATAGTCCGATCGCTCTTTCGAGTACCGTAAGAGTCTTAAGTCCAAGAAAATCGAATTTTACTAGCCCGGCCTGCTCAACCCACTTCATGTTGAATTGGGTTACTGGCATCTCCGAGTGGGGATCACGATAGAGGGGTACTAATTCATCGAGTGGCCTATCGCCAATTACTACACCAGCAGCATGCGTTGAAGCATGGCTATAAAGACCCTCTAACTTCAACGATATATCTAACATTTGTGCAACGTGTTCATCGGTCTCCCTAAGCGTTTGCAGTTCTGGCTCACTGTTAATTGCCTCCGACAAAGTCACAGGATTTGCTGGATTAATGGGGACCATCTTACAAATCTTATCTACATATCCTAAGGGTATTTCGAGCACTCTACCTACATTGCGCAGCACCGCACGGGCCTGGAGCTTCCCAAACGTAATGATCTGGGCTACTCGGTCACTCCCGTACTCCGCTTGCACATAGCGGATAACTTCTTCGCGGCGTTCCTGGCAGAAATCAATATCAAAATCAGGCATGGATACCCGTTCCGGATTGAGAAAGCGTTCAAACAGTAGATTAAAGCTCAGTGGATCTAAGTCGGTGATGGTCAGTGCCCAGGCCACGACAGAGCCTGCGCCAGAGCCTCGTCCGGGTCCTACTGGAATTCCCTCCTGCTTAGCCCACTGGATAAAGTCGGCCACAATTATAAAATAGCCCGCGAACCCCATGTCCTTGATGATCTGTAGCTCGTATATCAACCGCTCTTGGTAAGGCGTCGCGGCTTGCGCCTTTTCTGAGTCGCTCATTGCTGGGTCGTAAACTTTATTTCTCAGGCGCTCTTCTAGGCCTTCCTTTGCAGCAATCTCCAGTGCAACCTCTTCAGTATTCGATCCAGTTTTTGGAGATCTTGGTAGGATTGGGTCGCGACGATCTACCGTGAAAGCACAGCGTCGTGCAACTACTAGAGTATTATTCACCGCTTCCGGAAGATCCGAAAACAAAGTCGTCATTTCCTCAGCAGATTTGAAACGATGATCAGGGGTCATTCGACGGCGATCAGCTACAGAGATAAACGACTTCTCAGCAATGCAAATTAAAGCATCGTGAGCTTGATACATTCCTACCTCGGCAAAGCATGCTTCATTAGTAGCTAGTAATGGCAAGTCCTCAGAATAGGCTAGGTCCACCAAATCTTTTTCGATCCTGTCTTCGTCAAACACACCATGACGCATGACTTCGACATAAAGCCGATCTGGAAAAATATCCGCCAGGCGTTTCAAAGAATCTGCAGCTTTATCATGCTTATCTTCTAACAAGAGTCGCCCGACCAAACCCTTCGGCCCCCCAGTCAACGCCAACAAACCCGATGCGTGCTCTGCAATCTTTTTCAAACTCACCTGGGGAATTTCGTCACCCGGGGTCCCGAGGAATGCCTGGCTCACAAGGTGCAGAAGATTGCGGTATCCAGTCTCATTTTGGACAAGCAACACTAGTTGGTCGGGCTCGAGAAGGCTTCCGTTAGTTCCACGTGCGTTGTCTTCGCGCCCTAAGGCAATTTGGCACCCAATGATAGGCTGTATCCCTTTTTCTGCACAGGCGAGAGAGAACTCGAGAGCACCAAATAAATTACCAGTATCAGTAAGCGCAACTGCCGGCATTTGATTTTGAACACAAAGCTTGGCCAGCTCATGAATCTTAATCGCTCCTTCAGCCAGGGAATATGCGGAATGAACTCTGAGATGGACAAACGATGCGTGGCTCATGATCCCATTATTTCCACAGACCTAGGTTCTGTCAGTCGCTGGTTCAGTGTTATCCAGAATAAATTCGGATCACCCTTTTAGTTGCCCGTTCTCAAGCCGTAAAGTACGGTCCAAGCGAGAAGCAAGTTGCTGATTATGGGTAGCTATAACGGCAGCAAGGCCATGGTCTCTGACCAATATCAGCAACTGGTCAAATACAGCCGCAGCTGTTTCTGGGTCAAGATTTCCTGTTGGTTCATCAGCCAAAAGAATAGATGGCTCATTCGCCAAAGCTCGCGCAATAGCCACCCTCTGTTGCTCACCACCCGATAGTTGACCGGGTTGATGGTTTTCCCTTTCGCTTAAGTTGAGGCTTAGCAATAACTGCTGCGCACGCAACCGTGCATCGGCGTGATCTGCTCCAGCAATCATCTGCGGCATTACGACATTTTCCAGTGCGGTAAACTCCGGAAGCAGATGGTGGTGCTGGTATACGAATCCTAGGTTAATGCGACGCAATCGTGTTCGGCCCTCATCGCTTAGGGAACCGCACGGATCACCGTTGAGATAGACCTCACCGTCATCAGGTCTTTCAAGAAGACCGGCCAAATGCAACAAAGTAGACTTCCCCGACCCAGAAGGACCCACAAGGGCAACAATTTCTCCGCTTTGCAATAACAAGTTACAGCCCTTTAGAACCTTCAGAGCAGTCGAGCCCTGCTGGTAGGTCCTAACAATACCATCAAGTCTGAGGTTCTGCACTTGCTCCTCACTCATAACGGAGAGCCTCCACTGGATCTAAGCGTGCGGCACGCCAGGATGGGTAGAGCGTGGCAACAAACGAAAGGACTAGAGACATACTGACCACCGATAAAGTTTCTCGCCAATCCATCTCCGCCGGTATTTGCGAAAGGAAGTAGACCTCCGCAGCAAACAAATCAACACCAGTCATCCCTTCAAGGAATTGTCGAATGACTTCAATGTTTTCGCAAAACAAAACCCCAAGCACCAAGCCGAGCAAAGTCCCGGTAACTCCCACACTCGCTCCGGCAATAAAAAAGACGCGCATTACCATGCCCTGGGTTGCCCCCATAGTCCGCAGAATCGCAATGTCGCGCCCCTTATCCTTCACCAGCATGATTAGTCCCGCCACAATATTAAAAGCCGCAACTAAAATAATCAGTGCAAGTATTAAGAACATTACGTTCCGCTCTACCTGGAGGGCGTTGAAAAACGGGGCATTCGTCTGTTGCCAGGTCTGAACTCTAATTTCAGGACCAGTAATTTCAGAAATATTGGCCGCAACTTGACTAGCTTCATCCGGGTTATCAATAAAAATCTCCAAACTTGAGACCGCCTTTGGGTACATGAAATAAGTTTGAGCCAGTTCGAGGGGCATAAAGATTACAGAGCTGTCAAAATCACTCATTCCGACATTGAATATAGCCACAATCTTAAACGCTTTGACGCGCGGCATAGTGCCAAAAGCAGACACAGTGCCCTGCGGCGAAATCAATGTAATCTCGTCACCCAGATCAATACCAAATCGGCTCGCCAGCCGTGATCCGACGATAACACCGTTTCCCGCAGCATATCCTTCAATTTCGCCCAGAATTAGGTTTTCAGCAATTATATTGCGTGCAGCTAAGTCTGCCCCTCGCATGCCACGGACAATAGCGCCAGACGACCGTACCCCCGCAGACGCCATTACCTGTCCTTGTATAACGGGGGTTACAGATATCACACCATCAACTTCTGCCAAACGCAACGCCAGAAGATCATAATCACCCAGAGTGTTACTGATGGCCTCCACATCCAAATGGCCGTTGACCCCTAGGATACGGGTGAGGATGTCCTGCCGAAATCCATTCATCACCGCCATAACAATGATCAACGTTGCGACGCCAAGGGCTATACCAAGAAGAGAGAACCCAGCGATAACAGATACAAACCCCTCCCTGCGCTGGGATCGGAGGTAGCGAAAAGCTACCATACGTTCGAAGGGAGTAAACATCTGAATGCCACCGCTTACTTAGTCAATTTAGTCAGTGCGTCTTCCAGGCTCAAAGAGTAGCGTTCTCCGGTATCGCGCCGTTTAAGCTCTACATGACCATTTTTGAGGCCCCTAGGCCCAACAATCAACTGCCATGGCAAACCGATAAGGTCCATCTCAGAAAACTTGACGCCAGCACGACCTTCGCGGTCATCGTATAGCACCGAAAGACCAATTTCAGCCAACTTTCCATAAAGATCGTTACAGACCCTATCCGTCGCTAAGTCACCGACCTTGAGATTTAGCAGACCTACCTTAAAAGGAGCTACAGCGTCTGGCCATACAATGCCATCCTCGTCATGGAATACCTCTATGATAGCACCAACAAGCCGAGACACCCCTATACCGTATGACCCCATAAGCGGTAGCATTGGTGCACCATCCGGACCTAATATCTGGCAAGCCATTGACTTCGAGTATTTATCACCAAAGTAAAAGACCTGACCCACCTCGATCCCGCGAGCCGAGACCAGATCTTTGTCCGCCACATTCGCCGCAGATCTGTCATGCTTGTCTTCTGTGGCAGCGTAAAGGGAGGTCCAATCATTAACGATAGGTTGCAAATCATGCTCGTAATCAACGTCAAAAAAAGCTGCCTTCTCAAGCATATCTCTATGACAAAACACTGCACTTTCACCGGTATCAGCGAGAACAATAAACTCATAGCTCAAACTACCCCCAATTGGTCCACTCTCCGCCTCCATAGGGATAGCTTGCAGGCCCATACGGGCAAAAGTGCGCAGATAAGCAACAAACATTTGGTTGAAGGAACTGATGGCAGCCTCGTAGGTAGCGTCGAAGGAATAGGCGTCCTTCATCAGAAACTCGCGTGCACGCATCACACCAAAACGTGGACGAACCTCGTCACGGAACTTCCAATGAATCTGATAAAGATTCTTCGGAAGATCCTTATAGCTCTTGATATTATTACGAAAAATGTCTGTTACCACCTCCTCATGAGTAGGGCCATACAGCATTTCTCTGTTGTGGCGGTCGTTAATACGAAGCATTTCCTTTCCATAATCATCGTAACGCCCACTTTCCTTCCAAAGGTCCCCAGACTGTATAGTTGGCATAATAATTTCCTGCGCACCGGCCGCCTCCTGCTCCTCCCGAACGATCCGCTCTATGTTTTTTATTACCCGAGTACCCAACGGTAACCAATTATATATCCCCGCAGCATGCTGGCGGATCAAACCCGCCCTCAACATCAACCGATGCGAAGCGATCTGCGCCTCTGACGGCGTTTCTTTAAGTGTTGGCAGGAAATAACGAGTGAGCCGCATGACTAACCTCAGAACATCATCGAAGACAATTGCTCGCACTGTAGGCAAAGGGTACGCTGTAGGCAACGCTGGCGGTGAGGCTAATACATAGCTTCTTTGTTTTTCCTACGACATCTCCTCTTGTCAATGCTGACAAACTAAAGTCTCTATAAAGCTAAATCCGTCGATTATTTGAAAGCAATCTTCCAAGGAACCCTTACTCGACCTATAACCTAGACTTTTGCGGTGCAATTGCGCTGTATAGCTAAACTAGGGGGAAACTATGTCGGACAATAGAAACCCGCTGACAGGAGCCAGCGTTGTCTGCCAGATACTTCAACGCTTTGGAGTCAAAACAGTTTTTGCACTAGCTGGTGCCTCCCAAACTCATCTACTTGACGAATGCGACAAGGCTAAAATGCGCATTGTGCCAACACGACACGAGAGCGCCACGGTAGGCGCCGCAGATGGCTATTCGCGCGTCACCGGTAAAATTGGCGTTGCCATGGTTAATGTGGACCAGGGAATGCCCAATGCAGTCACAGGCGTGTTGACCGCATTTGAGGCATGTTCCCCGGTGCTTCTCCTCGTTGGACGCGAGCCCGATGACTGGACTGAACCAGAGTTAGACAACGACCACGATGCACTACCGCTGCTCCGCCCTATAACCAAATGGGCTCGCACAGTTCATTCACCGTCACGCTTAGGTGAATATGTAGAAGCTGCCTGTCGACGCGCTCTATCCGGACGTCCAGGCCCAGTAGTCATCGCATTCCCCAAGAATTTCCTATCGGATCCGGTAACACCTGGTGTTGAACTCAACTCACCTGCAACCCCTCCTCCCAAACCTGAACCAGCAAAGAAAGATATTGTCGCAGCGGCTGATCTTTTGGCTAACGCAGAGAAGCCCATGATTATTGCAGGTTCAGGTGCCTTTCGGGCTGGAGCTGGAACGCAGCTACGCAACCTTGCAGAAAGATTTAGGATTCCTGTACTCGCCCATGAGCTAGCCCGGGGTATGGTACCGGAAGACCACTTAATCGGTTGGAATTGGGCATTGGCCCAGACTGCGGCTAAACACGCTGATGTAGTGGTTTGGGCAGGCGTGCGCATGGCAAAAAAGTTCGGTTACGGCCTAGCGCCTCGCTTTAGTAAGACAGTCAAAATGATCCAGATCGACATATATCCAGAGGAAATCGGCCGTTCCCGTCCTGTAGATGTTGGAATTTGTGCGGATGCCGCTAAGGGTCTCCAATCACTTCTGACTACGTTAGATAACAAAAAAGTAAAAGCATTCAGCGGCTCATGGATTAAAGAATCACTGAAAGATCGCCTTGCTGCTATCGAGGCTACAGGCCGGGAAGAAAGCTCTATCCACCCCTATCGATTAGCACGAGCGATAATGTCTCGAATACCCAAGGACGCAATTTTCGTAAATGATGGCGCCTCCATCCTCGTGCAGACATGGGCAGCTATGGGGATAACAGTTGAAGGTGGCTACATGGACACGATGCCCTTAGGCTCCATGGGCATGGGGACCCCACTAGCACTTGGCGCCGCAGCTGGAGCTAAAGAAATGGCTACCAAGACCGGCAACCCTGAGCGACCAGTTGTGATGCTCACCGGCGACGGTGCTTTCGGATTTTATCCGTCAGAACTTGGATCAGCCGCACAAGCGGGTTTTTCTCTAGTCTGCGTGATCGCCAATAACGGCGGCTGGGGCAACGAGTTTCACTCCCAACCAAGGCAGATAGGTCGCACCATTAACGCCGACTTTGGCCGAGTATGCTATGACTACATTGCAAAGGGGTACGGTTGTGCAGGAGAGCGCGTTGACGACCCGTCCGAACTTGGGCCAGCTATTGATCGTGCCATCGCTATTAAAGGAAAACCTGCCGTGGTCGATGTAATAGTCCATGACAGCGGTTTCACATCGGAACAATCCACCCTAATGTATTACGATGTGGAAAAGACTCGCGGTAAACACTTTGCAGATGAACACAGCAGTGACTAAACCTCTTCCAATTCTATCAAAGTGCCATTGAAGTCCTTAGGATGAAGAAACAACACTGGTTTTCCATGAGCGCCGCATTGAGGCTCTTCCGAGCCAAGTATCCTCTTACCATCCGCCAAAAGCTTATCCCTTACTGAGAGAATATCATGCACTTCATAGCAGACATGGTGAATACCTCCTGCGGGATTCTTTTCCAAAAATTTTTTGACGGGGGATTTTTCATCTAAGGGGTGCAAGAGCTCTATCTTTGCGTTAGCAAGGCTGACGAATATTACAGTAACGCCGTGCTCCGGTAAGTGGGTCGGCCCAGAAACTTTAGCCCCCAAGGTATCCCGATAATTCGCTGCTGCAGCTGTCAGGTCAGGAACTACAATGGCCACGTGATTCAGATTTCCAATCATTTGTTACTCCACTTAAATGCGCTCATATCCGGGCAATATGGACATGGGTCAAAGGTTTTCTGTCCTGCTCTCTTATGAATAAGCGTCGAATACATTGGCGCACAGCGCCCTCCACGGAACCATCCTCCGCGCGAGTTCGCCGCGGGAGAAGTTCAAAGGCACGCTGAACACGCTCTTCCATGTTCACCTCCCCACCGTCAGTGGGATCAGGCAACCCTAGAATAGAAACTGTCGGAGCTGAGGCCAGTTGAAAGCCGCTATCAATTACCAGCGAGACCACAACGGAGCCATTATAGAAAATGCGTTTCCGGTCTTTGAGCGCCGAATCCCAGAACGGGATTACGCGGCCCCCGTCCCAGGCCACTCGCCCAGCCCACACTTCCCCTATGACACCCGAATCATCAGGCGCAAGCCTAACTACATCGCCATTTTCGACCAATACTGTTTTAGAAACCTGACATGCATTAGCAAGTTCAACATGGGCCCTCATATGTAGGTGTTCACCATGCACCGGAATAGCTATTTTTGGGCGCACCAATTGATACATGCGCTGCATTTCGTCTCGAGCCGGATGGCCAGACACATGCACAAAATGATCCCGGTTGGTAACGATATCTATACCTTGTCTTGCCAGCAAATTCTGGACCTTTAGTATAGCTTTCTCATTACCTGGAATAACCCGGGAGGAAAAAACCACTACGTCGCCCTCCTCTAACGCCACGTCGCGATGTTGGCCGAGGGCAATACGACTAAGCGCCGCACGCCCTTCCCCCTGGCTACCCGTACAAATATACAGCACCCGGTTTCTTTCCAGTGTTGAGGCCTTTCCAGGCTGGTGAAACGACAATTTATCCGATAGGTAACCTGTCTTTCGAGCAGTTTCGATTATGCGCCACAGAGACGGTCCTACGAGAAAAACTTGTCGACCGTTGGCTTCCGCTGCAAGAGCTATACTCTCCAAACGAGCCAGGTTAGAGGCAAAACAGGTGACGGCAATTCTGCCATCGCAGGAAGAAAATAGCTGTCTAAGACTTTGGCGCACCTCCGACTCGGAGCCCGCCTCACCCTCAGAGAAGACATTCGTAGAATCACCGACTAAGGCTAAAACGCCTTCATTGCCCAAGGCCGTTAACTTCTCAAAATTAGCTGTTTCGCCAATTAATGGATCCGGGTCGAACTTCCAGTCCCCCGTGTGTAAAAGTGTACCATAAGGTGTGCGGATAGCTAAAGCGTTTGGCTCTGGTATGGAATGTGTCAGTGAAATGAAATCTACTGAAAAAGGTCCTAGATCGACATGACCAGACAAAGGGACCTCGGTTATTTGAGCTGTATTCTGAAGTTTAGTTTCTTTCAGCTTCTGACGCAAAAATTCCGCCGTATAAGGTGTTGTAAAGATTGGGCAGCCCAATTGGGGCAACAGGTAGCCGACCGCGCCGAGATGATCTTCGTGGGCATGTGTGATGATCAAGCCCTCTAACCTATCCTTATGCCCGACGATAAAATCTGGATCCGCCATGATTACGTCCACTCCCGGCATGGATTGATCGCCGAAAGTGACACCGCAATCGACCATCAGCCACCGGCCATCGCAACCGTAGAGATTTAGATTCATACCTATCTCGCCACAACCACCGAGAGGCACAAAAAAAAGACCACCGTCTAGCCCAGGTAACTCGAGGTAAGTTAAGTCTCCATTTCTCATCCTTTATTGAGCCGCCAAACCGTATGCAAACCGTGCATTGTTAGATGAGGCTCGACATGTTCTAAAACACTAGTTGCAGCAGCAAAAAGGGCGGCAAAACCTCCCGTTGCGACCACTTTATGACTACCACCTCTCTCAACTTGAATCCGCCTTACCAAGCCTTCTATAAGCCCCACGTAACCCCAAAATACTCCAGATTCCATGGCACTGACGGTAGAATCGCCTACGACAGGCGCCTGTCCCGGATTAACAACAGAAATTCTTGGTAACTGGGCTGCGCCCATATGCAGTGCTTCCATCGATAGGTTGATGCCCGGTGCAATTACACCACCGACGTAGTTTCCATCAGGATCTAATACATCGAACGTGGTAGCAGTACCAAAATCAACGATGATCAGCGGCCCTCCGAAGCGGTCATGGGCCGCCACAGCATTTGCGAGCCTATCATCTCCGACTTCCTTTGGGTTTTTCAACAAGACCTTGATTCCAATATCCGTATTAGAGTGCCCTATAAATATTGCTGTACAATTGAAATACCTTTCGCATAATTCCGAAAGAACTTGGTTTTTGTCAGGTACAACAGAAGCGATAATAGCGTCGACTACCATAGTGGGATCAAGGCCGTGGCGGACCATAAGCTCTGTAAGCCAAACCCCATAATCGTCGCTGGTCCGCTGAACTTTAGTGGCAGAGCGCCACTCCCCAACGATTTTCTTGCCTTCGAAAGCGGCAAACACAACATTAGTGTTTCCGCAATCAATCGCCAATAACATCACTAATTTCCTGCCTGAAAAAACAGATCACCGGCGAGGATCTGCCGCAGCATGCCGTCTTTTCTTATAAGTATAGCACCTTCCGCATCCATACCTTCAAAACACCCGGTTAATGTCTCACCCGGCAAGCGCAAGCTCACATCTTGCCCTAGCCCGTAAGCTCGCTTTAACCAGTCCCGCCGAATGTATTTGAACCCCCTCCTAACCCAATCGGCCCGGCGCTTCTCGAAAGCTACGAGAAACAACATCAATAACTCTTCAGGTAAAACAGATAAACCCAGCTTAGTTAGACATGTCACTGGATACAAAGCATCAAGTACAGAAACAGACTTAATGTTTACACCCAGCCCTAGAACAATTTGATCTGTCTCCGGGATAGATTCCAGCAAAAAACCCGAAACCTTTGCTCCGTGCACAAGCACATCGTTAGGCCATTTGCAAGCAAACACTGGGCTTTCAGCTTCATCCTTTAAGAGATTATCTAAGGCATCTAAGAGAGCTAATACGCCAATAAAACTAAGCTGGGCCGCCCTGTGCCGCTGTGACGGCACATCAACTAGAATCGAAGCATAAAGACTTCCTGGCGGACTCTCCCAGCGTCGTCCTCTGCGACCGCGACCATCGGTTTGCCGTTCAGCAAAAACCACAAGACCTTCCCGTTCACCATTCTTGGCACGACGCTTTACTTCCATATTTGTACTGTCAGTCACCTCAAGATGGACTACTCGACAGCTAGGTGGTCCGGCCAAACTACCAGTTTTTCGTACTGGAACAGTAGTGTTCACCAATAGCGTATCAGCCAAGAGACAAGGCCGCCGCTGCCGTCTCCGCTCCACCTATAAGAGGCGCCGGAACAACAAAATATATTAGCATTAAGAGGCTACACACAGCCATTATAAGTCCAGTAGAAAAATCCGGCCTGTCAAAGATTTGCGCTGGTTCGTCGAAATACATCAATTTAACGATGCGCAGGTAGTAATACGCCGCTACCACACTGGACAGAACACCTATAACTGCCAATGGCACCATATCCGCATTCACCGCAGCAACAAAAATGTAAAATTTTCCGAAAAAACCTGCCAACGGAGGTAACCCGGCCATTGAAAACATTAGAACAGCTAGAGCCAACGCGATCGCCGGATTATTCTTCGCGATGCCCGAAAGATTACTAATATCCTCCACATACCTTCCTTTAACACGCATCGAAAGAATACAGGCAAAGGTACCAACATTCATCAAGAGGTAGATCAGCATATAGAACAGAAGACCGCGGGCCCCCTCCTGTGTACCAACAACCAGCCCAACAAGAGCATATCCGACATGCCCAATGGAGCTATAGGCCAGTAAACGTTTTATGTTGGTCTGCACGATGGCGGCAAATGCACCCCAAAGCATGGAAGCTATGGATATCACCAGCAAAACCTGTTGCCATTGCGCCATCATGGGCTCAAATGGACCAGCCAAAACCCGGCTGAGCAACGCTAAAGCAGCAATTTTTGGGGCGACTGAAAAAAAAGCGGTAACCGGTGTCGGCACACCTTCATAAACATCTGGTGTCCACATATGGAATGGTACAGCTGAAATCTTAAAAGCAAACCCACAAACTACAAATACCATGCCCACTATCACACCGACGTTAATAACGCCCTGTCGAAGTGCTATTTCTAGACCATCAAACGTGGTGGTGCCGGAAAATCCATAGACTAGAGAAGCTCCATAGAGTAACAAACCAGAAGCAAGCGCACCTAAGACAAAATACTTCACACCCGCTTCAGTCGCCCGCATGTTTCCGCGATGGAAAGCCGCCAAAACATAAAGTGACAGACTTTGCATTTCGAGACCAACATAAGCCGCAATAAAACCATTGGCCGAAACCATCAACATCATTCCTAGGGTGGCAAAAACAATCAGCACTGGTAACTCAAACCGCGACACCCTCTCATGCTTTGCCCAGCTCATAGTAAGAATTAGCGTTAGTGATGAACCTAGCAGGGTAATTATTTTAACAAAATTCGTAAACGCATTTACCAAGAACAGATCATTGAATGTAACCTTCTCATTACTTGGCACTGCAGAGATTATAAAAATAGCGGTAGCTAGAACGGCAATAGCAAGCCAACCAATCATTTCAGTGGGCTCAGACCTTCGGAAAACGCCAAGCATCAATAAAAACATGCCGCCGCAAGCCATTAAGATTTCCGGTAACGCTGGCATCAAATTGGGAACGGCATTCATTTCTCTACTTCTCTCTTAACGCAATACTAAACGGACCAGATCATCAGTTAAACGGATTGAGCCATTGATCAATTCTTCACTTATGGCTTGCTGGTAGTTTGCAATCAAATTAGCCACAGAGACCTCCATTACACCTAGGACTGGAGCTGGATAGAGACCCATCCACATTACACCTAAGATCAGGGGTACAAAAATTGCAATCTCTCGGGGCCTTAGATCTATCATGGCCTTGACGTCATCCTTCGTCAGATCGCCATAAATTACCCTGCGATATAGATGCAACATATAGGTGGCTCCAAGTATCACACCGGTAGCCGTCAGCAAAGCAACGCCAGTACTAACCTTAAATACACCGGTCAACACTAGGAATTCGCCAACAAAACCAGAAGTGCCAGGCAACCCTACTGACGCCAACATAAACACCATGAACGTAAACGCGTATTTAGGCATATTGTTAGCCAATCCACCGTAGCGCTCCATCGAACGCGTGTGCAGCTGATCATAGACAACACCAACGCACAGAAACAAAGCACTGGATACCAAACCGTGACTGAGCATCTGAAATAAAGCGCCCTCCACTGCCTGCTGAGTGGCCGCAAATATGCCGACGGTGACGAATCCCATGTGGGCCACAGAGGAATAAGCAATGAGTTTCTTCATATCCTTCTGGGCTAGAGCAACCAACGATGTATATATAACCGCAATAACCGATAGCCCCCAGACTAACGGTGTGAAATAGAGGCTAGCATCAGGCAGCATTGGTATAGAAAATCGTAAGAACCCGTATGCACCCATCTTTAGTAAGACACCCGCAAGTATCACCGAACCCGCCGTTGGCGCCTCCACATGCGCATCAGGAAGCCAGGTATGAAGCGGCCACATCGGCACCTTTACAGCGAAGGAAGCAAACATGCCGAGCCAAAGCCATAGCTGCATTTGAAAGGAGAAATCGGCAGACATTAACGATGGAATATCAGTAGTGCCGACGATAAAATACATCGATAGCATCGATATCAGCAGCAACACTGAGCCAGTCAGAGTAAAAAGGAAAAACTTAAATGCTGAGTAAACCCTTCGCTCCCCTCCCCACACGCCTATTATGATAAACATAGGAATCAGAACGCCTTCGAAGAAGGCATAAAATAAGACCATGTCTAAGGCGCAGAACATTCCCAAAATCATGGTCTCAAGAAACAGAAACGCAATCATATATTCTCGAACCATCTTTGTGATTGCTTCCCAGCTGGCAAGAATACAAATTGGCATTAACAAAGTGGAGAGCATGACAAACAGCACGGATATGCCATCGACACCCATGCTATAACCAATATTGTAATCTGGTAACCAATCGATCCGTTCCCGGAACTGGAAGTCCGCGGTGGTACGATCAAAATTGACCCAAACAACCAAAGACAATAGGAATGTAAATGCCGTCGCCAAAAGCGCCACCTGGCGAGCTTGCTGGGCAACGACAGCGTCATCGCCACGAATAAACACTATAAAAAGGGCCCCTACCATAGGCAGGAAAGTGACCACGGTCAGGATCGGTAGCGAATCAAGAAAACCTATCATAGCGAATTAACCCAGACGACCGATAACGTACCAGGATACAAATAGAGCGATGCCAATTATCATAGCAAAGGCATAATGGTATAGATAACCGCTCTGGGCAGAAGAAAGACGTCTTGCTCCATTTAGAACTGCGGCTGAAATGCCATCAGGCCCGAAGCGGTCGATAGTACCCTCATCGCCCTTCTTCCAGAATATCCTCCCGATCCAGAATGATGAACGAACGAAGAGATAGTCGTAAATTTCATCAAAATACCACTTGCGTAATAGGAAACGATATAGTTTTGGAAACTTTTCAGCGATATTACGCGGCAAATCTGGTCTTAGTATATAAAAGTAGGTGGCTAATAAAATACCTAGAGCACTGACCACAAAAGGAGCTGCGACAACGCTCCGTGGCAGATGATGCGCAAACTCTATTGAGTCGTTGCCGTCCAAAACCAAAATGGTCTGACGCCAAAATTCAAAGCGGCCGTCGCCGACAAATGTTTCATACCCTAGATAACCCGAAAAAATAGCACCGAGCGCAAGCCCAACAAGTGGAATAGTCATAATAGGCGGACCATCATTAAGACGGTTCATCACCTCCGCAGGAGCCCGTGCCTTTCCATGAAAGCTCATATAAATAAGGCGCCATGAGTAGAAGGCCGTCATGAAGGCAGCAGCAATACCCATATAAAATGCATAAGTACCTAAAACAGAATGAGCACCGTAGGCCGCCTCCAGAATGATATCCTTAGAATAGTAGCCCGCAAAAAACGGCATACCGGCTAACGCAAGAGAGCCAATCCACATCACGGTATAAGTTATTTTCATACGAGCCCATATACCACCCATTCTACGCATATCTTGTTCATCGGATAGCGCGTGGATAACTGAGCCAGCACCTAAGAACAGCAATGCTTTGAACCACGCGTGCGTCATTAGATGGAAAATAGCTGCCGAATAGGCCGAAACTCCGCAAGCGAAGAACATGTAACCCAATTGCGAGCAAGTTGAATACGCTATCACCCGTTTAATGTCAGTTTGCACACAGGCGACGGTCGCTGCAAAAAATGCCGTTGAGGCTCCAATGATGGTAACCAACCCTAAAGCTAATGGCGCGTACTCAAACAGTGGCGACATGCGAGCCACCAGGTAAACGCCTGCTGTAACCATAGTAGCTGCATGTATCAGAGCTGACACCGGCGTGGGACCTTCCATCGCATCGGGTAACCAAGTGTGCAGAAACAATTGTGCAGACTTTCCCATCGCGCCAACAAATAACAAAATACAGATAATATTGAGAGCTTGCGCTTCAATTCCGAAGAACGTTACTTCGGTATTAGCGTAGGAAGCGGCAGATCCAAAAATGACGTCGTACGATACCGAATCAAATAAGAAATAGATGCCAAAAATACCTAACAAAAAACCAAAATCACCAACCCTATTAATGATGAAGGCTTTTATAGCGGCCGCATTGGCCGATGGTTTTCGGAACCAAAAGCCTATTAATAAGTATGAGACAAGCCCGACACCTTCCCAGCCGAAGAACAACTGCACTAAATTATCCGCCGTGACTAATATGAGCATGGCAAAGGTAAATAATGACAAATAAGCCATGAAACGAGGCTTGCTATCGTCGTGGGACATATAACCGATAGCGTAGACATGGATGAGAAATGACACGCAACTTACTGTCATAACCATGACTGCCGAAAGCGTGTCATATCTTAGGGCCCAAGCCGCCTCGAAACTACCCGAAGATATCCAGTCAGCAATCTGCACTGTGCGCTCGTTAGCAAAAAACGCTACATCGATGAAGGTTGGCACTGCAAACACAGCCGAGAGACCAACAGCAGTGCAAGTCACTATCTGGGATAAACGATCACCTAGAAGTCGGCCAAAAAGGCCAGCAGTTAATGCGCCTAAGAGCGGAAGAAAAATACCGGCGGTTAACATGCGCCGGTCCTATCCCCTCAACTCGTTAATATCTTCGACCTCAATGGTTTGGTGTCCGCGATAAAACACCACCACGATAGCTAGTCCGACCGCAGCTTCAGCCGCCGCGACGGTAAGCACCAGCATTGCAAAGACCTGGCCGACCAAATCACCCAAAAAGAAGGAAAAAGCAACAAGGTTGATATTGACTGCTAAAAGCAGCAATTCAATGGACATAAGAATAACTATCAAGTTCTTCCGGTTGAGAAATATGCCAAAAATACCTAACGTAAAAAGAATCGCAGCAACCGTGAGGTATTGACTAAGGCCGATATCCATCATTGCAGCCCCACTCCCGGCGGAACCTTGACTACTTCAAGTGTGTCACTAGCTCGGCGTCCAACTTGCTCACTTATCACTTGCTTACGTCCCCCTGGACGCCGGCGGTGTGTGAGGACAATCGAGCCAACCATAGCAACCAAAAGGATAAGACCGGCCGCCTGGAACAAATAGGCGTAGTCGGTGTATAGGATGTTCCCGAGCGCCTCAGTATTGTGGGTAATTAAAATATCGGGCGTTTTAGCCACTCTAAGTCCGCCTGCAGCAGGCGAAAATACCCAACTGCCGATTACGGTGACCAATTCAAACAGCAAGATCAATCCAATAAGGGCACCAGCAGGCAGATATTTCAGAAATCCCTCTCTGATAATAGTAACATTGATGTCGAGCATCATGACCACAAACAGGAAAAGAACCGCGACTGCCCCGACGTAAACAACTATGAGTATCATGGCAATAAATTCTGCGCCAAGCAGGACGAACAGACCTGCGGCATTAAAAAAGCAGAGGATTAGCCACAGTACTGAGTGAACTGGATTCTTTTGCAAAATCACATTGAGCGCACTAATCACCGCTATAAACGAAAACAAATAGAAGGCTAGCGAAGCAACTATCATCAGCAGCCCGCCCCGTCATAACTTGAATATTTATTGTTCTGATTCATTCACAACCTCAATAATCTCAAATCAAAACCAGTTCACCGGTAAGGGGCGTTCAACTCCAATCTCTTCGCCAACTCGTTTTCCCAACGCTCTCCGTTCGCCAAAAGCTTGTCCTTGTTATAAAGCAATTCTTCTCGTGTTTCGGTGGCAAATTCAAAATTTGGGCCCTCAACTATGGCATCTACCGGACAAGCTTCCTCGCAATACCCACAATAAATACACTTCGTCATATCGATGTCGTAGCGTGTCGTCCGCCTGCTACCATCATCCCTGGGTTCTGCTTCTATAGTGATTGCCTGGGCAGGGCAGATTGCCTCACAAAGCTTGCAAGCAATGCAGCGCTCCTCACCATTAGGATACCGGCGCAAAGCATGCTCACCGCGAAAGCGCGGGCTGAGAGGCCCCTTCTCATACGGGTAGTTTATAGTTACCTTAGGAAGAAACATGTACTTAAGGGTAAGCCACATCCCCTTAAGCATTTCGCTTAAAAGAAAACTCCGAGCAGTCTTGTCGATAAATGACATTGGTTCAGACTTTTCTCATCAGGCAGGTAACTTGTCAAAAACAAACATAAAACCAGCAGTCAAAACTAACCAAATTAACGAAAATGGAAGAAACACCTTCCAACCCAATCGCATTAGTTGGTCATAACGATACCGAGGAAAGGTTGCACGCACCCAAATGAAAACAAACAAGCAAAAAGCGACCTTTAGACCGAACCAGACAACACCCGGAACAAGAGTAAAAGGCATCACATAGTAAGGTGGTAGCCATCCGCCAAGAAACAGGATGGTCACCATAGCACTCATCATAATCATATTGGCGTATTCACCGAGAAAAAACAGAGCAAAGCCCATGGATGAGTACTCTGTCATAAAGCCTGCAACCAGTTCCGACTCAGCCTCAGGCAGGTCAAAAGGATGACGGTTAGTTTCGGCAAGGACTGATACAAAAAATATTATAAACATGGGCAAGTGAGGAATGAAATACCATCCAGGCAAAATACCAAACAAGGACCCGCGCTGTGATTCAACAATCCCAGACAAATTCAAGGTACCCGCCGTGACCAAGACGGTAATCATTACGAAGCCAATAGAAACCTCATACGAGACCATCTGCGCTGCCGAGCGCATGGCCCCCAAGAAACTATATCGCGAATTAGATGCCCATCCTGCCATGATCACACCGTAGACACCGAGAGATGACACGGCGAATAAATATAAGATCCCCACATTTATATCAGAAATAACCCAGCCTTCCCCAACCGGGATAACGGCCCAAGCGATCATCGCCAAAGAGAAGGTTACCATCGGGGCAAGAAAAAAAACTACTGGGCTTGCGCCGGACGGAACGACAGTCTCTTTTGCCAGCAACTTTATGGCATCTGCGAAAGGCTGAAATAACCCGAATGGCCCCACTACATTAGGGCCTTTGCGCATCTGCATTGCACCAATAATTTTGCGCTCAGCATAGGTAAGATAAGCAACTGCTAAGAGCAAGGGCACCAGGAGTATAAAGATCTTCGCCAAAATCCAGAGCAGATTAAGGACATAGTTTGTCTCGAGTTCAACCATCTGTAGCTGTCTTATTCGATGGCGTCTTGCGCACAAACTGCTCTGTACACTCTGCCATGGTGCGTGACGCTCGGCTGACTGGATCTGTTTGATAGTAATTGTCTATGGCATATTTGAAAGGAGCATCGTTTATACTTCCGGTCTCGACAACCGGTTCCCATTCTGCCGATACCACCTCATCGACATGTTCAAAAATGGAACTAACGTCGGATAAACGCCTACGTACATCTTCAATGCTGTCAAATGGTAAATTGTGCCCCAAACTTTCTGAACAAGCCCTGATAATAGCCCAATCTTCACGAGCATCTCCAGGCGGAAAGATCGCGCGATATGCCTGTTGCACTCGACCTTCTGTATTTACATAGGTCCCATTCTTCTCGGTATAAGCGGCACCCGGCAAAATAACGTCCGCCACATGGGCCCCAGAATCTCCGTGGTGACCCTGGTAGATAACGAAGCTGTCTTTTAGTTTTCTGGTTTCAATTTCGTCTGCACCTAACAGCCAAACTACCTCAACCTCGCCTTTCTCCGCTCCATCAAGAATACCTGCCGTATCAAGACCTTGATCCCCGGGGGTAAAATCTAATTCAAGACCGCCAACTCGGGCTGCCGCCGAGTGAAGAACGTTATAACCATTCCAATCACCACAGATCATGCCTGTAAAATCTGCAAGTTTATGGGCGGCCGCCTGAATAGATACGCTATCTGGCCTAGTCAAAGCAGCCATTCCAAGAATAATCATGGGTCGCTCTGCAGCTCTAAGGCATTCGACAAACGGGTGCGAGCCGTTCGCTACCTGATCCAACAAATTAGCTGACTCACCAAGGTACTCATAATCATATGTAAGATCAGATTTTTTTCCTATGAGTCCAACCTTAAATCCTCCCTGTAGATATCGCTTGCGGATACGGGAATTTAACACCGGAGCTTCTAAACGGGGGTTTGATCCAACAATTAGCAACGCATCGGCATCCTCTATCCCCGCGATAGTACTGTTAAACAGGTAGGAACTTCGGACGGAAGAATCCAACTTCGCACCATCCTGGCGGCAGTCAGTATGTGTCGAACCCAACAGCGTCATTAGGTCCTTCAGTGCAACCATAGATTCGCAATCCGCCAGATCGCCCGCAATAGCAGCAACTTTATTCCCATCCAAACCGCCGATCTTTTCGCAAATTGCGGAAAAAGCTTCTGACCATTCGGCCTGTTCAAGTTTTCCATCCTTACGAATATAAGGCCTGTCCAAACGTTGACACTTCAATCCGTCAAAAGCATTGCGGCTTTTATCAGAAAGCCACTCCTCATTGACCCACTCATTAAGTCGAGGCAATACCCGCATCACCTCGCGACCTCTCGAATCAATGCGGATGCTAGAGCCGACCGCATCCATAGCATCGATAGATTCCGTTTTATTCAACTCCCAAGATCGCGCGGTAAATGCATAAGGCTTGTTTGTTAATGCACCGACAGGACATAAATCGACAACATTTCCGGACAACTCCGAGGTCAGCGCTGCCTCTAAATAAGTAGTGATCTCCATATCTTCGCCGCGGCCTATCGCACCCAACTCCGGCACACCTGCAACCTCCTCTACGAAACGCACACAACGAGTACAATGAATGCAACGAGTCATTATTGTCGATACCAGTGGCCCCATGTACTTATCATTAACAGCGCGCTTATTTTCTTGGAAACGGCCCCGCCCCATGCCAAACGCCATGGCCTGGTCCTGTAGATCGCACTCACCACCCTGATCACAGATCGGACAATCCAGGGGATGGTTGATTAGAAGAAATTCCATCACCCCACTGCGAGCTTTCTTCACCATTTCTGACTTAGTATTAACGACCATACCCTCGCCAACAGGCATTGCACACGAGGCAACTGGCTTGGGTGTCTTCTCAACCTCCACCAAACACATCCGGCAATTACCTGCGATAGAAAGCCTCTCGTGGTAGCAGAATCTTGGAATTTCCGCTCCCACCAGCTCTGCAGCCTGCAGAATCGTAGTGCCCGGTTGAACATCAATCTCAATGCCATCAATAATTAAACTAGGCATGGGCAATCCCTACGCAGCCTTCCTAGCCTTGTTCTTACGATATTCCGTGATGCGCTGCTCGATTACCGGTCGAAAATGCCTGATTAGCCCCTGAATGGGCCAAGCAGCGGCATCGCCAAGAGCACATATTGTATGACCCTCAACCTGGTAGGTAACATCTTCAAGCATATCTATTTCCTGGGACCTAGCGTCTCCGGACACCAACCGTCTCATTACCCGGTACATCCAGCCTGTCCCCTCCCGACAAGGCGTGCACTGACCACAGCTTTCATGCTTATAAAACGCCGACAGCCGGCAGATAGCAGCAATCATATCAACTGATTCATCCATCACCATAACCGCTGCCGTGCCAAGGCCGGACTTAACCTCCTGCAGGCTATCGAAATCCATCAAGATCGTGTCACAAATCGATTTTGGAATAACAGGAACGGACGCCCCCCCTGGTATGACAGCCTGAAGATTATCCCATCCACCACGAACGCCACCGGCATGTTTCTCTATTAATTCCCTCAGGGAAATACCCATTTCTTCTTCAACGTTGCATGGGTTATTGACA
>Ga0315336_1002702_pt1 | contig 26071 bp, 18 predicted proteins | sample ASW5metaG_FD_204512 | JGI IMG/M metagenome (GOLD analysis project Ga0315336, IMG submission 204512) | Ammonia-oxidizing marine archaeal communities from Monterey Bay, California, United States - ASW #5 | ecosystem: Environmental > Aquatic > Marine > Intertidal zone | place: USA: California... | reverse complement strand
GCCGGGAGGGGCCTGGCTCCGCACCCGAGCTTCGAGTCGGCACCCGAAACTTCATGAAGAAAGGCAGCCACAGAAAATGAACGACCAGGAAAGCGATCGGAAAGGCCATCCACTCGAGCGACAGCACGATCCCGTGCCGGATCACCTCGCCGGGAGTTGCGAGGTAGGAGAGCACCGAGAGGAGCGTCGCGACGAGGCTCAGCCCCACCGCGAACCAGGGCATGCTTCGCCGCGCGACGAAGAAATCCTCGCCGCCCTTCTGCTCGCGGGAGATGTACCAGCCCGCCCCGAGCACACCGACCAGGTACGCGAGCACCACGAGGTAGTCGAGGGGCTGGAGCCCGCGAGACGCGTCAGCTAGGACCAGAACAGAGCCGCCGTACATATTTTGATGGTCATGACCCACCTCCTTCCTCTCCTTGAAACGCCTCCGGCTGGTAACGCCGGATCACCTCGAGATACGGCGTGCCGGAATCGATTTCCCGTAAGACCTTGCGTTCCTGTGCCAGGGTTTCATCGGCGGCGGCGAGCACCTGGTCCAAGGAATCAGGGGGAATGGCGACAATGCCATCGTTGTCGCCAACAAGGATATCCCCTGCCTGGATATCCACGCCGCCAACCCGTACCCGCTCGTTGACCGCGACTCCGCGCAAGCAGCCGTAAATGTGGGTGGGATGGCACCCGCGGCAAAAGATCTGAAAGTTCATCTTGCGCAAATCGTCGGTGTCCCGGATCAGGCCATCTATCACGCAACCGGCAAAACCATACTGATTGCGCATGACATGTGCCCCGCCGGACCCTATGAGGGTTGCTCCCAGCAACTCCTGCGGCTGTTCAATCACCAGCACGGGAGAGACTACCTGCCGCCCCGCCTCAAAGGCCTGCCCTACCAAATTGGAACAGCTGGAGGGCTCCTCTGCCGCTTCCACCTTCACCGTGATCGCCGTACCCACCATCTTGGTAAAGGGCAGGACCGGCCGGACGGCCGGTTCGAGCACCTGACTCTTGAGTCCAATCTTCTCGAACGCATCCGAAAGAGTGGCGGTGCTGTATTCCATCAAACCGGTCGGCATCACGCCGAGTCTCTGCATGTCTCGCCGTCGCTTATCGTGGGTCATGACCAACCTTGCTCCTCACACTGAAAACCCTTTGCAAGGTCGATGATCTTATCCTAAAGTCACCAAGATCACAGGTTCCTTCTGGGCCTACTGTTTCCGTCGAGCGGGCGGAAAGCTCCACGTCAGGCTGCTCGATGGCCGGAGCACGTCAGGTCGGCACCTGTCAGGGCAATTCCAACCGTGCTCCGCCTGCAGCTCCAGCTCTACGAAGCTGACCCATCCACGCAAAAGACGGTGAAAATCCCAGGTTCAAAGTCGATGGACTAGTTCACCGGCGCGTTGGGAGCGTTAGTATCACCCGCTCCGCTTTGGAACTCAAAGGCGCAAAGTAACATTAACCCGCTTCGCAATTCATGACAGGAACGCCATGAAAACTATCCCCCCAAAGTCATTGGGCGGTCAGCCACAAAATGTTTGAGGGCTCATCCACACCCGTGAAAACTTGCACGAACACAGCGTTTCCCGGGGGGAGATCGTTAGGCCAGGGGATGCTGACTTCATAGCGCCCAGCACTGTCCGCCGTGACTGTGGACGGCGGTAGCGGCAACGGACCGCTCTTCTGATCCTTCAGATTGTGGGGCGATGTGGCGCTGACGAGGACGAGGGGTGCGTTGGGAGCCGCTCCCTCAAGACTGAGTTCAAAGGTTGTTCCACTGGCCAAGTCACCGCTCCCTGTCAGGTGTGGTGCAGGGTCGAAACGGCCCGTGCCAAGATCGATGGTGGATCCCAAAAGCGCGGGTCGCGCGTGACACGTTAAATAAAGGTGGGTGCTGTCTACCCCCGTGGCGTCAATGGAGGCGAAGTCTTGGGGATTGGCATTCTGAAAGAGCATGCCGCCCCGAGTTTCAACTACGCCCTGGGTGCGTGGACCCGAAAAATCAGTGGGGCGATAGGCCTTGACGTGGGCGACCAGCTTGTAGGTTCGAAACGGCAAGGCCACCAAATCAGTGCGAATTCTCTGGCGGTCGTTGTCGTCGGAAGCGGGTGCGGCCAACGTATCGACAAGGGTCCCGTGGGTTACATCCCAAAGCGCGAGGTTGAAAGACGCAGCGTCTTTTGGCGGATGCAGATGACCATCCACGATGATCTCGGTAATGCGCATTGCGCCGTTTCCGGTTTGGAACGCCAAACCAACAAACCAGTCGTCATCCAATGTGGTGGACAGTGTGGGTAAGTCGCGCGAGGGCGTGGGTCCGATCAGATGCCCTCCTAAGATTGTCTCCAAGCGGGGCACCGCAGGGGAAACAAAGAAATCTGCGCCGCCGAACCGAACTCTACCGCTTCGATAGACGACGACCTCGCGTGTTCCCAATTGCTCCGGGGAGATGTTCCCTAAAAAGGGGTTCACATGCCGATCGACCCGAGTGTGGCCGAGTGTGGGATCCGAGGGGAAATCAGCCACCACGTCGAAGGGCTCCTGGAGCTCGACCGGCAAACCAAAAGTGAGAGTGTATTCGTCCTGGTTCAGGTAGCCGGCGGAACTGCTGGTGAACTTGCGATAGCGATGGCCCGAGGCACGACTTGATGGGCTCGCCAGCTCAATCGAGGCCCCGTATTCAGTCTCCAAGCCGCGGTCGACGGTTGTGGAGTCATTGACCGGTTTGACGTGGAAGTCGGTGCGCATGCTCTCTAGGGTTCTAACCGTGTATAAGCCGTTCGAGTAGAAGTTGACCGACGAAGCTGAAAAGCCCAAACTCCAGTTGGCCAGGATGCAGTCCACGTCGCCGTCTTTGTCCCAGTCCCCCCAGGCGGGCAACAGCTGCTGCAGGTGAGCTGAAGGAATGCTGTGGGTGGCTACGGTAAAACCAGGCTCTCCAGTCTCAGAAAGGGTGTTCTTCCGAAACACCTCGCGAGTGGTAAAGTCAATATCCCCGTCGTTGTCCCAATCGGCTGCGGACATACCTAGGTCCAAACCGTCAAACGGCTGCTCGATAATGCTCTGGTCTTCGGCCTGAAACGTTCCGTCCCCCCTGTTTTTCCAAATCCATATACCCAGCGAGAGGTCGATGTACGCAACCACTAGATCGTAGTCACCATCAGCGTCATAGTCGAAAAAGCGCGCCCCCTCATCGAGAGAGCCGCTGTGCCCAACGCCAGAAGCGGTTTCGGGCATGGCGTAAAACGTGGGGATTTTATGAGCAGATCTGTTCTGGTAGACAATGCCGTTACTATAAAGGTCTAAGTCGCCGTCGAAATCAACATCAACAAATTGCGCCCCCTCCGGGCGCTCCGTTTCGAGGTTCCCAAGTCCCGATGCCAAGCCGCTCTCTTCAAAGCGGACGGGACCACCGGTCGAGGTTGGGCCCAGGTTATGAAGGAAAGTGTTATGGGAGTTCGGTGGGTCGAACGGGTTTGTGAAAGGGTACACCGGAAGAAACATGTCCAGCCAGCCGTCAAAATCGACATCTCCCCAGCAGATCGTCTCTGACGACAGACCACAATGGGGTCCGTCGATAAGAGTGTCGTCGACAAGGGTGAACTCTCGGCCCTCCATGCTCTCGTCGTTCATTAACAGATGAAAGCAGGTATCGCCCGAAGGGGCGTTGCGCGGTTCTATGGCGATATCGGGAAAACCGTCGTTATTGTAGTCCCCAAAAGAGGAACCGTAGCGCGACTCGGCTGCCGGCATAAGACTCAGCAGATTCTTGGCCAGCTCCCAAGTCTCGCCGCTCAGATTGTGCCAGAGGTTGCCAGATAATAGGTTAAACATATCGATGTAGCCATCTTGGTCGTAGTCGCCAAACGAAAACCCTGCAGTGGCTTCCAGCGGCAAGCCTGTCGGGAAATCTCGGTGGGTCCAAAGCGAAATAGGCACCTCATCATCGGCCGGAATGACAATTCTGCCCCGAAACAAATACCGCAGTAGAAAAATGGCGTCACTCATATCAATAAACCCATCGTGGTTTACGTCGCCCCGCTCCAGGGCTGGCACGGAGCCATCTGAGAAAACGTACCGAAGTATGAAAATGGCGTCGCTCATGTCGGTGGCGCCCGAACCATCCGCGTCGCCCCTTCGGGCTGCGGACGCTGTGCTATCGATAAGCACCACCAGCACCACCACGATCCTCACCCACCGTGATCGAGTCATGGCCATTTGGCTAGACTACCCAAGGGTGCCCCCGCCGCCTATCACAAAATACCTAAAGATAGCGCAGCGCCCAAACACGTCGAACCAAAGGACCGCCAAGAGACAGGATTTCCAGAAGCAGCTACGCGCATCCGATGGATTTCCACTATAGGCAGTCTCGGGGTCGCTCTGGAAAAGGTAGCCTAGAAGACAAATCACATCTGAGAGGTCGATACCGCCGTCGTTGTTGCAGTCCGCCGTGAGGTAACGTGCCCCGTCCCCCTGGTACTTGTTGATCAAGAACTGCTCGACCCCATTCCGGTCTTGGTCCCCTGGCTGAGCCACTCGGTGACCCTCCCCTCGTGTACGGTGACGTCCGTATCGGCTATGAGGTGGATGTAGGGATTCAGCGTTGCCGGATTCACCGCCGGGCGGCCTGCGAGAGATGGACCCGACAGAACGAAGAGAACGATAGGTAATACAGCCTCAGACGCTGGCAACCATGGCGAAGCGTGGAAGGACAACCGCTGATCATCCGCCCGATCTTCAGCCCGGGTGGTGCGGTTTGATCGGGCCGGGTGGCAAGTCGGCTCTCGGGATCTCCGAACTCAGCTGAGACACGTTCAGGGTCTGCATAAACGTGGATGCTCCAGACGGGGGGCGACCGACTACCTTCGAGTCCAAGGCTGACACCAACGATCGCCTGTGGGTCCTGTGGCGCGAATAGCGCCAGGGCGTCAGCACCATCGATCCCGATGTGTTATACTCCGGGCGCTATATTTACACGTGAAGGACCCCCGAATGAAACTCCACCGGGGTAGCCGATCGTATCCTATTCAACGGGCATTGGGCCTACACTGGAATAGTATGGATCCAAGATGAACTACCCAGCCATCGCTGAGGCGTACCATCAGAACGGTTTTGAGATTGTAAGGGGCCTCTTCTCGGCTGACGAGCTCAGACGCGTCGCGACGGAGGTTCAAAGCTATCTCCAGGACGCGATCTCCGCACCGGAGCCCGGGGAAGTTCAGTACGAGGATGGTGCCACGAAGTCGTTGCGCTGTGTTTTTCGGATGGAGAAGCGTTCGGACTACTTCCGCAAGCTCCTGGGGGACCCACGCTTGATCCGGATTGTCGAGGAGCTCTTCGGCGGTGCCGAAGTCGTTCAGGACGGCGTCATGCTCATAGACAAAGCGCCTCACGCCGCCTACGAGTTTCCCTACCACCAGGACAACGCTTACCAGTTCTGGGACCCGCCCGAGGCGGTAGCGGCTACGCTCGCCCTGGACGCGGCGACCGCCGAGAACGGCGCTATTGTCTGTCTGCAGAAGTCGCACACCATCGGGGTCCTGCCGCATCAACCGTCGGGGGTCCGGGGCGCGAGCCTGGGCTTGGTCGAAGCCCCGGATAGCGCGGCGTATCGCGAGGTCGCACTCTCCATGAAGCCGGGCGACCTGGCTCTGCACCATGTCAACGTGATCCACCGTACGGGACCCAATCAAACGGAGGATCATCGGCGCAACCTGGGCTTCGCTTACCACTCATCCCGGGCGAAGCGCGACGACGAGGCCAACGCCAGATACCAGCGGCATTTGAAGCAAGTCAAACCGGACTGAGGATCTATGAATACGCGAAGTGAGTTGTGGGCACGGGTTGCCGTCGCTTTCCTGTTTTCCCTTCTGTCTGCCGGTGTCGGATCGCGGGCGCACGCCGAGCCACAGACGTGGACAACGTCCACCTTCCTCCAGTTTGGCGAAGGCACCCTGGACGACGGGGGGGCAAACTCCTACATCACGGCCGCCGGCGAGATCCGTCTTATCAATCAGTGGGATCTGAACCGCGACGGATTCATCGACATCGTCCTTCCGAACACCCATGACAACAACGAGCAGCAGGACCTCTTCATCTACTGGGGCATCGAGCAGTTCGAGGTCGGGCGCCGCACGCGTCTTCCGAGCGACGGTGGACACTCCCATGCGATCGCCGACCTCGACGGCGACGGTTTCCTGGACCTGGTCGTGGTCAACCGCTCGAACGGGGTCCGGCAGGATCTCGACTCCTACGTCTACTGGGGGAGCGCTGAGGGGTTCGACATCAAACGTCGCCTCGGTCTGCCGACTCTGGGCGCATCAGCTGCGGCGGTCGGGGACCTCAACAAGGACGGCCACATCGATCTGGTGTTCGCCAACAGCACGGGAGGGCGGGATAAACTTGGCGGTGGGGGCAAAACTTCGTACATCTACTGGGGTTCGGCGGACGGTGGTTCCGCGGACGGATTTTCCGTGGACAGGATGGACCGCCTGCCCACCGGGATCTCCACCGGCGTCGAAATTGCCGACCTCAATGGAGACGGCGTGCCCGAGATCCTCTTCTCGAACGAAGGGGAAGGCCAGAACGCAGGCGGTGTCATCATCTACTGGGGGAAACTGCAGGCCGAATACAGTGAAGACCGGCGGACGAGCCTACCCGGCGAGCGCAGCTCCGCGGTGGCCGTGGCCGACCTCAACCAGGATGGATTCCCGGAGATCATCGTCGCGAACCGCTATCGGCCTCTGCAGAGGGAGGCGGACGACCGACGGGAGCTGGACAGTGACGTCGACGCCGATGCGATCTCCTCCTGGATTTACTGGGGTTCCCGTGACGGCTACGATGCGAAGCGGCGGCAAGGGCTGCCGACGCTTGCGGCGAGCGCCGTTGACGCCGGAGATCTGAACGCCGACGGCTTTGTCGACCTGGTGTTCGCCAGCGGACCGACACGCGCCGGGCACGCCACCTCGATCATTGGAGACGGCTCCTACATCTACTGGAACGGGCCCAAAGGTTTCGCAACTCACCGGCGGACCACGCTGCCGACGATGAACCCGACCGGTTGTCTGATCGATGACTTCAATGGCGACGGCCACCAGGACCTGGCCTTCTCGAACGAAAACGATGCTCGTTCCTACGGCACGAAGTCTTATGTCTACTGGGGAAGCGCGACGGGCTTTCGAGCGAGCCATCGCCTCGAGTTGCCGTCCAGCGGTGCGGCGAGTGTCGGCGCCGCGGACTTCGACAAGGACGGCAAGAAGGAGCTGGTATTTATCAACCGGACCAGCGGTGTCGCTGGAAATTCCCTGCCGGCTTACATCTACTGGGGAGATGAAGCGGGCGCCTATTCCGTCGACCGGATGTCCCGGGTCTACCACCGTTACGGCTCTCCTGGTGAGGGATATACCGCGGCCGACGTCAACAACGACGGTTTCGTCGATCTCTACATAGGAGGGCCCGAATCGCTCATCCTCTGGGGCTCCCCGGCGGGCTTTTCGGAGCACAACCAGACCGTGGTCTCCCCGGAGAAGGTCCTGCATGGGCGTTTTGCCGATTTTAACCGGGACGGTTATCTCGACCTCGTCACGAGCGAGTTCGGAGGTTGCGACCCGGGCCTATACTGGGGCGGGCCGATGGGATTTTCCAAGAACAACCGCTTCGCGTTCGACGTTACCGGCTCGCGATGCCAGAGCGTGGCCGACCTCGACGGCGATGGCTATCTCGAAGTGGTCTATCCGACAACTTCGGGCGACATGGCCATCTTGTGGAACGGCCCCGGGGGATTCGACAACGAGCGCAAGACCCTGCTTCCAGGGGAAGTGGCCGTCGCCTCCGAGATAGCGGACCTCAACGGGGACGGTTACCTCGACCTCGTCTTCTGCAACCTGATGAAGCAGGATGGAAGTCGTGAGGCGAACACGCCCATTTACTGGGGGAGCCCCGATGGATACTCCGCCTCCAACAGATTGGTGCTGCCCACCGTCGGCAGTGAAGATGCCGCCGCTGCCGATCTCAACGGGGATGGACACCTCGATCTCGTGGTGACGAGTTACCACGCTGGGTACACGCGGTCGCATCCGTCGTACATCTACTGGAACAGCGCCAACGGCTTCGAACCGACCAACGTGACGATGTTGCCCACCGATTCAGCATCCGGTGTCCTGGTGGCCGATTTCAATCACGACAGTTTTGCCGATATCCTTTTCTCGTGCCACAGACTTGCCGGCAACCATCGGACCGAATCCTTTCTCTACTGGGGAGGCCCGCTCGGTTTCTCTCCCGACCGCCGCCTGCTGCTTCCCGGGCTCGGCCCGCATTTCCTCACGATTACCGACATAGGTCACGTCGCCGATCGAAGTGATCGCTTCGAGTACATCTCGAGAGATTTCGACGCAGGCAAGCCAGTTCAAGTCGAAACACTGTCGTGGAAGGGACAGGCCCCGTTTGCGACAAGGATCGAAATCAGCGTGCGGGCCGCCGCCTCTCCCGAAGCGCTGAGGAAGTCTCCCTGGCTGGGTCCGAAGGGGCCGGGAAGTTTCTACACCGAGCCTGAATCCGCCGTCGACGGCATCGAAGGTGCGCGCTACATCCAGTTCAAGGCGGCACTGGTCTCGCCCAACGGGGCGAATACGCCGGTTTTGAGTTCGGTTTCACTGACCTTCCGATAGGGCCACGCGCTCGTAAAGGCTTGCGGGTCCGCGAAGGCAATGATAGGGTGAGACCCTACGGATATGTCGTGAGGGGCTCCTGTAACACATACCTGGTGAGTGACCAAGCAAGGTGAATACCACACCGGCCACATTTGGCCGCCGCGATCTTTTGCGCAGCGGAGGGTTAGGATTCATCGGCTTGACCCTTGCCCGTCTTCTCCGAGCTGAGGGGGCACACAAGCCGCAAAATACCTCCCCAGGAAGCACGTTATCCCCCATCCAGTCGTGTATTCTGATCTTCTACTATGGGGGGCCGAGTCACATCGATTTGTGGGACATGAAGCCTGATGCGCCCAGTTCGGTGCGGGGTGAGTTCAAACCCATTGCGACACGGGTGCCGGGAATTCAAATTTGCGAGCACCTGCCGCGTTACGCGCAGGTAATGGACAGGGTGGCCCTCATACGCAGTCTGCACCATGATATGCGCGACCACAATGCGGCGTCGGTGGAGGCGCTATGCGGCCGCGCACCGCCGCAGGGGGACGTAACTATTTTTGCCGACGACGCCAACAGCTTTCCGTCTTATGGGGCGCTGCTGAGTTACCTGCTGCCGGAGAAGGGGCGTGTTCCTCCACATGTCATGCTGCCCCATGTGATGTACAGGGATGTCAAGCTGCCGGGGCAAGGGCCGGGTTTTCTGGGCTCGGCCTACGGTCCTTTTCAGGTCCTGCGCGACCCGAATACGCCCGAGTTTCGCGTCGAGCAACTTGAGTTACCCGAGAACGTTTCGCTCGAAAGGCTGGAAAAGCGCTGGTCCCTTTTGCGCAAGCTGGGTAATCCAGAAGGAGACTTCGCAAAGATGACCGGCGCGAAGTCTGTGGAGGAAAACTACGAACGGGCGGTCGGTCTCCTCCGTTCTGAGACGCTTCGCCACAGCTTTGATATTTCGCAGGAAGACCCACGCGCCCGTGACCGTTACGGGCGGAACAAGCATGGACAAAGTGTCCTGCTGGCCCGCAGGCTGGTGGAAACCGGCGTGCGCTTCGTGAACGTGAACAACCGACAGTTCAACGGATCCCGCAACTGGGACACGCATTTCAAGAACTTCGGGCCGCTGAAAGACAGTCTTCTGCCTCCGGCCGACCAGGCCTTCTCGGCACTCATAGAGGATCTGGAAACCAGGGGTCTTCTGGATTCAACGCTCGTGATCGCCATGGGAGAATTCGGGCGGACTCCTCAGATCAACAAGCACGGAGCGCGCGATCACTGGCCCTATTGCTACAGTGCGATTCTTGCCGGTGGCGGCATCAGGGGCGGCGCGGTCCACGGATCCAGCGACAAGTGGGCTGCGCACCCGGTGTCGGACCCGGTAACTCCTGGCGATCTGGCGGCTACCCTCTTCTGGCGTTTCGGCCTGGACCACACGATGCATATCCAGGACTTGAACGAACGCCCCCATCGCCTGGCCGCCGGAGAGCCACTCCGCACGCTGTTCGGGTGAGCGGGATGAGCGCAGGGTATTTTCACGAGACCCTTGCCGGCGCCGGCACGGAGTTCTGGGTCAACAATCCGTCTCTGTCAGAAATAGAGATGGCGTTGTCGGCCGGTGCTGTCGGTGTCGCGTCCAATCCGAACTACATCAACGCGTTGTTGAAAACAGAGCCGGACTTCGTCCCTGCCACCGTCCGTGACGTACTGGCGCGCTGTGAGGATGATGATGACGAGCGGCTCGCCATGCAGGTGATTCGGAAGACCGTGTCGCGGCCGCTGGGGATCTTTCACCCGAAGTACGAGGAAACCGGGGGCCGCTACGGCCATGTGGCCATTCAGGGAAATCCGCGCCGCAATGATGACCCGGATGCCATGCTGGCTGAGGCCGAGGGATTTCGTGCCCTTGGGGAAAACATTATCATCAAGCAACCAGCTACCGTCGCGGGAATCCAGGTGCTTGAAGAGCTGACAGCTCGGGGATGGTCTACCATTGGCACGATGAGCTTCTCGGTAGATCAGTACATTGCTGCTGCGGAGGCCCATCGCCGAGGCTTGCGACGGACCACCAAAAAACCCAGGTGCTTGATCACGATGCTGCCCGGTATGTTCGATGAATACCTCGCCGAGGATGCGGCTCGACGGGGGGTGACAGTGTCCCCTGAGGTCTTGTGCCAGGCGGGTATCACCACAGCGAGGGCAGCCTACAAGGTCTCTCGAGAACGGCGCTATGAAGCGGTTATCCTGGCAGGGGGCGCCCGATCCAGCTCTCACTGGACGGAACTGGTAGGCGATGGTATGGCGATCACACTGTCCGGCGCTCTGGCCAAAAAGTTGATCGACGCGAAGCCCCCGGTCGTGAACCGTATTGAAGCATCCGCCCCCCAGGACGCGATCCAGGAGTTGCGCGACTTGTTTCCTGATCTTGTGCGTGCCTGTGACGTTGGGACGCTAGCTCCTGAGGAGTTTCGGTCCTATGGTCCAGTAGTACGATTTCAGAACAGCCTGCTCGGGGGCATAGGGACCATCATCAAAGAGATTGAAGCGGCGCGCGCCGAGCGATCCGAAAAGCTGTGACGATGAAAGCTCTCGTAAAAACCGCGCCCGGCGTCGGGAACCTCGCAGTCGTGGACATGCCCGAGCCGGAGCCGAAGCCGGACCAGTTAAAGATCGAGGTTCGGGTCGGGGCCATTTGCGCCACGGACATTCATATTCATGACGACGAGTACATGAACTCTCCCCCGATGGTCCTCGGCCATGAGATGTCGGGGGTCGTGGTGAAAGTCGGCGGGGAGGTCACACGGTTCAAGGAAGGGGACCGCGTGACTTCCGAATCATTCAAGCGTACCTGTGGGCAATGTCGCTTCTGTCAGACCGGTCTCATCGGGCTCTGTGTTGATCGTGACAGTATGGGCGTGCACGTCGACGGCGCTTTCGCCCAGTACGTCTGCCAGCGGGAAGAAAGCGTGCACAAGCTTCCGGACAATGTGGATTTTGAAGCCGGCTCCCTTTCCGAGCCAACCGCCGTTGCGGTTCGAGCGATGGAGGAGCGGGCCAGCATCTCTCCGCAGGATGTCGTCTTGATTTCGGGACCCGGGCCGGTGGGGCTCTTGTGCTTGCAAGCGGCAAAGTCGCTTGGCGCCACGGTATTTCTGGCGGGTGCCCGAGGGGACGAGAAGCGCCTCGCCCTGGGCAAAAAACTGGGAGCCGACGCGGTGATCAACGTTGCAACGGAGTCGCTGGATCTCTGCCTGGAGCGGACGCATGGATTGGGAGCAGATGTCGTGGTTGAGTGCGGCGGCTCCAAGGCCTCCCTCGAGCAGTGCATCACTTTCGCTCGCAAGGGAGCGCAGCTCGTCATGGTCGGCCTCTTTGGTCGCGAAGTCGAGGTCAACCTGGATCAGGCGATCATCAAGGAGCTGACGATACTGCCGAGCTATACGTATCGGCACGAGACCTGGGAGCGGGCAGTCAGACTGCTCGGGGAAGGAAAGATCAAGACCGCTCCGCTGGTGAGCGAACGTTTCCCATTGACGGAATGGGAAAAGGCATTCAAGAAGGTAAGAAACCGGCAGGGACACAGGATCCTGCTGTTACCTGTTGGTTAAGGATGGCCTCTGATTCTGACTCGGACTGTGACTCGGAATTGTGACTCTGATTCTGACTCTGATACTCAACACTGAACACTGAGGACCCAAGGTATGAATGCTGACAAGCGTAGGACACACTTGGTGAAGCCAAAAATACTAGCGAGGGGTGCGCTCGTGTGGATGTTGCTCCTCGGTGGGGGAGCGTCGGCCGCTGAAGAACCGGTTACCCTTGATCCAGGCAACTATCACAAGGTGAATGAAGCCCCGGCCCTGGCCAGCGTGCCAGACGGTTCCATACTCCTGTTCTATGATGGCCCGATCAGTATCGAGAAGCTCCAGAATCCACTCTACATGCGTCGGTCTGTCGATGGAGGATACAGCTGGGGACCTGAACGGGCGATCGCACGCGTTGAGGGGAGGAGTCTCCACTGCCCGGTTACCGTGACGACCAGCGAGGGCCACCTCCATATTTTCTTCAATATGTACAAGGGCTGGGATACAGAAGACTTCGAGTTGTGTGACAGTCAGATGGGGAGAATCATCTCGACTGACGGAGGACGTACCTGGACGGAGCCTGAGCAGGTCGACACGGGCCAACGCTACCATGGCTCGTGTCGCAATGTCATTCAGCTGGTGAACGGCAGGATCGTTTTGCCCTTTTGTTTCTTTACCCATGAGAAAATGTTTCGTGTCGGGGTTGTCTATTCCGACGACCTGGGCAAAACGTGGACCAATTCTCGCTCGATTCTTGACGTCGGAAGGGATGACAAGGGAAAGACGTTCGAGACCGGCGCGACGGAGCCCGTGGTGATCCAGTTGAAAGATGGTCGCGTCTGGATGCTGCTTCGCAGCACGACCGGGGTGCAGTGGGAATCGTTTTCCTCGGACAATGGAGGGACCTGGTCGCGACCGGTCCCCAGCCGCTTTATTTCTTCCAACTGTCCAGCCAGTCTTCTTCGCCTGCGTGACGGAAGAATCGTGCTGATCTGGAGTAACAGCTATACTCACCTCTACTCGCGGGAGGTTCTCAACATCGCCGTCTCTGCCGATGAGGGGAAGACCTGGAAGGGGTACCGGGAAATCGTGCGCCTGAAGCCGCACGAGGGGCCCGACTGGAAGCTCTGTTACCCCTATCCGGTTGAAGATTGGGACGGGAACGTCCTTGTCGCGTACTGGGAGTTTCTCTCGCGCAAATTTGATCATGCCCGTCACCGCTCCTTTGTCGTTCGTGTCGATCCGGAGTGGATGGACGAGGTCACCTTCCGGGAGAACTTCGAGCACGGTCTGTCGCGGGCATCGGTGACGGGCAGTTCTGGCGTACGGGCGCTCCGGGATCCGGGAGGGGATGTCACCTCCGCGCTGTCACTCAGGCGCATGAGCCCGGAGGCCGAGGCTGGCGCAGTGCTGAATTTCCCGCTGCTCGACAGAGGGGAGCTGGCCTTGAAGGTCCGATGCAACCCGGACAGCTCGGGTCTACTCCTGTTCCTCAAGGACTCCTTCATGAAGCCCAAGGATCCGGGGAACGGAAGCTTTGCCGTGACACTCAGCCCCGAGGGAGGGTTGCGAGCCGGTCCGGGGGATGGGAGTCGAGGGTCGGCCCTGGGCCAGCTCAAAGGTAGTTTACAGAAAGAACGCTGGCACAGTCTCCGGATACGGTGGGACACCGAAAACAAACGCGCCTCCGTATTTCTTGACGGTCACGCGGTCGGTGACTTTGAAGGTAGCTCGGCCGTGACCGGGATTTGCTACGTTGGCCTCTATGCTGCGGCCGACTCTCCAGAAAAAGGCAGTGTCTGGGTTGCCGATCTCCGCACCGCCCCGGCGGGCTTTTAGCCTTACGCGGATTTCTCACCGTAGTTCCTGCTACGACGCCGAGTATCCGGGTAGACTATAGGTAATGGACCTGGACCACAAGCTCTGCTACTGCTACCACGTTTCCAAGCGCAAGATCGTCAACTTCGTCAAACAGACGCAGCCCGAGCGAGCCTCGCAGATCTCCGAGTGCTTTGGCGCTGGCTCGGGCTGCGGGTGGTGCATTCCGTTTCTCGTGAAAATACATGAGCAGATTCTGAGTGGGCAGGACAGTCAGGACGATCTGACGCCGGAGGAGTACGAAGCGCTGCGATCCCAGTACCGGGAGGGCGTCGCGGCGGGCGAGTGCGAGCGCAACAGTTACGCGGCGGTGTCTGCGCGGCCGGCCTCTTCCACCCCCAAACCGAAGTCCAAAAGCCGGACTCCCGAAGTGCCTCTCGATTACACGCGGTACTTCTCCCGCTCGCGCCCGGACCCGGAGCCGGAAACGCTCCAGGGCAAACCGCCGACCGACGGGGAATAGCTCGCTGCGCCACCCTTTGGAACCCGGCGGAGCGCGTGAAAGTCATTGCAAGGCGGCAAACGATCCGCTCTGATGGTCTTGCTCAACTTTTCTTAGAGGATACAAAATGCAAGAGAACAAGAGTCCCGGGGTTGGCCAGTGGACACGACGCAATTTTATCCGCAGCGCGGGCGCAATCGCCGGCGCCAGCGCTCTTTCCGGTCTCGGCGCTCTGCCGGCGGTCCATGCCGCTGGCAGCGACACCATCAAGTTCGCCCTGATCGGCTGTGGTGCGCGGGGCACCGGCGCTGCGGGCCAGATTATGAACTCGCCCCACAGCACCAAGCTTGTCGCTATGGCCGACGTCTTCCCGGACAAGGCGCAGTCGAGCCTCGAGAGGCTGAAAAAGGAGCACGTGAACAAGGTGGACGTGCCGCCGGAAAGGATTTTCTTGGGCTTTGATGCCTACCAGAAGGCCATCGATTCCGGAGTCGATCTGGTGGTGCTGGCGGCGCCTCCCGGCTTCCGGCCGCAACAGCTGGAATATGCGGTGAAGGCGAAGAAGCACATCTTCACGGAGAAGCCCCTTGCGGTGGACGGCAGCGGGGTGCGGTCCGCCTTGCGCTCGGCGGAGCTCGCCAGGAAGAACAATACCCTGCTGGCGGTGGGGCTGCAGCGGCGGCACGAGCCATCGTACATGGAAACGGTCCAGCGTCTTCAGGACGGGGCCATCGGGGACATCCTCTACATGCGGGCCTTCTGGAACGGCGATGGGGTCTGGAACCGAACGCGGCCGCGGTTGCCTCGGCAAACGGAGATGGAGTACCAGATTCGCAACTGGTACTACTTCGTATGGCTCTGCGGCGACCACGTTCTCGAGCAGCACATCCACAATCTGGACGTTTGCAACTGGGTAAAAAATGCCCACCCCGTGAAAGCGAACGGCCAGGGGGGGCGGCAAGTGCGCACCGGCAAGGAGTTCGGGGAGATCTACGACCACCACTTTGTCGAGTACGAGTACGCCGACGGATGCCGGTTGTACAGCCAGGCCCGTCACATCCCCGGCTGCATGAAAAGCGTCTCGGAGCACGCTTACGGTACCAAGGGGCGCAGCAACATCAGTCGCTATACCATCGAGGGCGAACGCACGTGGAAGAGCGACAAAAAGACAGTGGCCAGCCACCAGCAGGAACAGCTGGACATGATTGACGCGCTGGTCCGAGGAGATGTCTACAACGAAGGCGAGTACGGGGCCATAAGCACCATGACGGGGATTCTGGGGCGCCTGGCGACCTACTCGGGCAAGGTGGTGACCTTCGAGGAGGGACTCAATTCGAAGATTAGCACGATGCCCGAGCGCGTTGCGTGGGATGCCGACCCTCCGACCCTTCCGGACGAGGACGGGTTTTACAAGATCCCGACGCCCGGTAAGACCAAAGTGGTTTGAGGGTTGTCCCCATGGCACTGAACCTTCTCGCGGTGGTCGCCCATCCGGCGGATGCGTTCGATATGATCGGCGGGACCCTGGCGAGCCACGTCGAGCGTGGAGACCGCGTCGTGGTGGCCATCACCAACAACGGCGACACCCTCAATGATGCCCGACTCGCCGATGAGATCCGGGCTGGTCGCGTCAAGCCGGATCCGGCGACACTGCAGGCCGATGCGCAGAAGATCACCCAGACCGTTGTCGAGGCGTGTGAAATTCTGGGCGTGACCGACGTACGGTTGCTGAATTATTCCGGCGAGTGGCTGACGGTCACGCCCGAGCTGCGCAGCGAGGTGGCCACCTTGATTCAGCAGGTACAGCCACACATGGTGATCACGCACCACCCGATGGAGGAGGGGTGCGCCACGGAGCACGGCGCCTGCGGGCGGTTGGTGATCGAAGCGGCGACCGTGGCCGAAGGCGCCCGCGCGAACGGCCTGCCCCCCCATCACGTGGGGCAGACCTATTTCTTCTGCCCCAACGGTCAGACCACCTGGCTGGACGCGGTGACGGCGCCCCGCTACGGCATCGTCATGATCGACGTGACCCGGCAGGTCGAGCGCAAGGTTCGTGCTTACGCCAAGCTGGCCAGCCAGTATATCGATCTGCGAAAAGCGGCCAAAATCACCGAGGCGGTCTCGGGTCTGGCCGCGGTCCACGCCCGCGTTGCCTACGCCGAGGCCTTCATCCCCAACCGCCCCGAGGTCTATCCGACCCTGCCCATCAGCGATCACAACAAACGCCTGTCGGAAGGTTCCTGGAAGCTCGGCATGGACCAGGTGCAGTTGTTGGCTCCCTACCTGGACGGAGTTCAACGGGCGGGGGGTGACCCGCATTCGTCGGGATGATCCGTCTATTCGGGGCTGCCCCGGCTTTGGATTTACATCGCTTTTCGAGATAGGTTAAAATCAGGGGTTGATTTTCTTCCTCTATGCAGATTTGCCTCACGTCGCCAAGAAAAGGACGAAGTACACCATGGCTATGGATTATTTTCACCGAGTCGCGAAGACGGGTACCCAGGTTTGGGTGAACAATCCGACGCTGGAGGATCTGGAGAAGTCGCTGGAGGCGGGTGCGATCAACGGGACCACGAACCCCGCGTACGGCTCCAAGCTGCTCAAATCCGAGCCGGAGTACATCCGCGAGGTGATCGATAGCGTTGTGGCTAAGGTGTCAGATGACACGGAGGCAGCCGATCAGATCTATCAGATCATCAGCCGTAGATTCATGGAGAAGTTCCTGCCGCTCTACAAGTCGAGCGGCGGTACGCAAGGGTTCGTGACCATGCAGGACGACCCGCGCCGAGACGAACGGGCCGACTGGATCGTTGAGGCGACTCTACGGCATGCGAAAGTCAGCCCCAACTACATGGCGAAGATTCCCGTCATTGAGTCGGGGATGGAAGCTATGTCGAAGCTCGTCGCGCGCGACATCCCGATGTGTGCTACGGAGGTGTTCTCGGTCGCGCAGGCTGTCGCCATGTGTGACGTTTATGCAGCAGCCTCCGCGAAGAGCGGTAAGGCGCCCCCTTTTTATCTGACACACATCACCGGCATTTACGACGAGGAGATTCAGGCCCAGGTTGAGAGTCAGGGAATTGACATCTCGCCGGAGCTCGTTAAACAAGCCGGGACCATCGTGATGCGGAAGCAATACCGGACGCTCAAAGCGCGAGGGTACGCTACCACGATGCTTGGTGGCGGTGCACGTGGGCCGCACCACTTTACCGAATGGGTCGGGGGAGACACGCATATCACGATTAACTGGAGCACCTTCGAAGAGCTGATGGCGTTGGATCCTCCGATAGCCAATCGCATCGACGCTGTAGACAGCGAGGAGGATATCGCAGAGCTGCGCGCGAAGGTTCCGGATTTTCGACGCGCCTACGACGACGACGGGCTCACCCCGCGCGAATTCGCGAGTTATGCGCCGCTGTTGCGCTTTCGAAAAAACTTCACCGATGGCTGCGACCACGTGCTGAGCGAGATCGCCGCGCGTCGACGTGCACCCGCTAGCGCTTGATTCGAGGAGTATTAAATGTCAAAAGACCTTGCTGAGCAGCTGTGGAAGGCGCGCCTCAACGGAACGTTGATCGACGTGTCCGCGATCGACGCACCCCGTGATGAAGCCGCCGCTTACGCGGTCCAGGCTGCTGTCTCGAGGCTCGCTGACGCGGAGCAAGTCGGTTTCAAGATTGGCGCCACGAACGAAGCGGCCATCGCAGCACTCGGGGTTTCCGGGCCGTTTTACGGGCAACTGTTCGACCGTTTTCATCGTGTGAGCGGTACCGACGTGCCGGTGGCTGGTGATCATAAGGCCGTGCTTGAAGCGGAGTTTGTCGTGGGGCTCGGGCGGGATCTTCCCTCGCGGCCCGCGGAGTACACGCGAGACGAGGTCGCCGCCGCGGTGGCGTGGGTCCGTCCCGGATTCGAGATCGTCGCCACGCGCTTCGATGTTCCGCTCAAAGGAAACGGCAAACTGCTGATTGCTGACTGCGGCGGCAACATGGACTTTGTCCTGGGGCACCCGACCGACGCGTGGAACAGTGCCGATCTTACGCAGCATCCCGTAACGCTCCACCTCAATGACAAGGAGGTGGCGAGCGGTCACAGCGGCATGTCAGTTTTCGGGCATCCTTTCGGTGCTGTCGCCTGGCTCGCCGCCCAGGAGACACTAGAAGGTCGGGGTCTCAAGTCCGGCGACATCATAACGACCGGAAGCTGCACCGGCCTGCTGCCAGTGAGTGTGGGGGATCACGCACGAGCGGACTACGGCTCGCTGGGTGAGATTAGCGCGCGGCTTGTGAAGGGGTAAGAGTATTCAGCCGTCAGCATTCGGAACGCCATCATGGCCATGACCGACCCAAAGCGGGAAGTTCTGGAAGCCATCGATGGAATGCGAGACGAGATTGTTGAGCAGGTCTGCCGGCTGGTACAGACTCGCAGCGTGAATCCCGGCTATCCGGGTGTCAATTACGACGAGGAACTCGGGGGGGAAACCAAAGCGAACCAGTTGCTCGCTGAACTGTATCGCCAGCAGGATTTGGAGCTGGACACGTGGGAGGAGGCGCCGGGACGCGCCAATCTTGTCGGTGTCTGGAAAGGAACTGGCGGTGGCAAATCCCTGATCCATAACGGCCACATCGACACCGTGCCTGCCGGACGGGTCGAGAATTGGACTTCCGGGGATCCTTTCAGCGGTAAGGTCGAAAAGGATCGAATCTACGGCCGCGGCACCTGTGACATGAAAGGGGGATTGGTCTGCCAGGCATTCGCGGTCCGGGCCATGCAGAAGGCCGGTTTACGGCTTGCTGGCGACCTGATCCTGTCCAGCACGGTCGGCGAGGAAAACATGGACAGCGCCACTATCGGTGCCGGTGCGCTGGTCAAGCGGGGATACAAGGCCGATGCGGCCGTTGTTGCCGAGGCCTCGGCCCCGCCACACCCGTTGGCCATTGTCCCTGTGTCGCCGGGCCTGTGGTGGGTCAGCATCACCGTCGCCGGGAAAGCCAGCCACGCCTCCATGCGTGCGGAAACTTTTCGTGCCGGTGGCATGGGTGCTCAGGTGGCTGTCAACGCGATCGACAAAGGGGTCTTTCTGATTAACGCTATCCGCAAGCTGGAGGATGAGTGGGGACTCACGAAGAAGCACCCGCTGTTCAATCCAGGTCATTTCACTCTCATGCCCGGCGTTATCCGAGGTGGCGCACACGGGGTTGACGTGCCTTTCTTCATTTCCGACTATTGCACGATCGAGTATTGCATCTGGCACCACCCCACCGAAGAGAGCGAGGCCGTCAAGCAGGAGTTCGCCGGGTACCTTCACCACGCTTGCCAGCTGGACGAGTGGCTCCGCGAGCACCCGCCGGAGCTTGAATGGAAGGTACACTGGCCGCCTTATGACGTGCCGGTAGATCACCCTATCTGCCGAGCCGTTGCCGCGTCCCACGAGGACGCCGTTGGCGGCACACGTTTTGAGGGGAGCGCCAAGTTTGCCGGATCCTACGCTGTCTGTGACGCGGCGTTCCTGAACGCGCAAGGAGTCCCCGCGATCGTATACGGCCCAGGCTCACTGCTGGTGGCCCATGCCCCGGATGAATACGTCGAGATCGACGAGCTGATAGCGTCCACCAAGACGTACGCTCTGTTGAGCATGGATTGGTGCGGATCGAGCAGGTGAGCCTGTTCCGTTCGGGGACGGGGTCGGGGTCAGGATCAGGCAGGGGTACTCAGGCCCGCCAGTTATGTTTAACCAACCCGGTACATACAGTATTCCCTGAAGCCCGTCGTCACCTTGACGTAGCCGCTGAGCATCCGGTCGAGCTCTTCATCGCCGGTGTCGACCAGGAGCGGCCTCCCCGCCAGGGAAACGAGCTTCTCTTTGCTTGCGACCACGACGATCTGTTCCTTACCCACCTTTCTTATCACCGCGGGGCTGAGTTGCTGATTGCCGCGGCCAAGAAGATATCCCTGGCCACCAATAACGCTGAGCACCACTATCGCCGGCCGGTCAGCGACCAGTCGGGCCAGGTCGCTCTCATTGACGTCGCTTGCGACCAGACATCTATCCAGAACAACGTCCACGCCCAGTAACGTGTTCTTGAGCCCGAGCTCATCCAGGATTGCTCGAGTGGTCGTGCCGGGGCCAACGAGATAGAGCCAGCCCGGCTTCATATCGCCAACGACGTCGGCGGCGATTCCTGGTAACGCGGGCCGAACACTCCCGGATTTAACTCTCTGGACAAAGCGCCTATCCTCTGGAGTTCGCAAGTAGCCGAGCAACTTGGCGGTGACTGTTCCGCGGCGGAAGGCGTCTTCGTCGATATCCATGACTTCCGCATCCTGCGCTTTCAATTTTCCCTCGAGGAAGCGGACGGCCACGTCTCCAGCATGGCGCGGCGTGACGGCGTAGACGCCGGAATGGATCTTCACGCCGGCCGGAATGCCCAGCGCCGGGATGCGCTGGCCGATGGCTTTGTAGATGTCCCGGGCGGTTCCATCCCCGCCGGCGAACAAGATCAGATCGACCCCGTGGTCCGCCATCTGGCGGGCAGCACGCACAGTATCCTCGGCAGTGGTCGCACCCTTCGTGATCGCGCCAATGACGTCCGGCAGAAGCCCACACTCGCGGGCCCCGTCTTCTCCCATTTCACCCGGATAGGTGGTGACTTCGATGCGATCCTTGATCCCGGAAAGGACCTGGAGGGCCTGGACCGCCCGGCGCGAAGACTGCGGTACGGCACCCAGCTCCCGTGCCTTGCGGAGGATCTCAGCGCCGTCGCTTCCCTTGAGACCTACCCTCCCTCCCATGCCGGCGACGGGATTGACCAGAAAACCGAGTTTTTTCACAGGGCGCGACCGCGGACTACTTCGCTGCTTTTTTCAAGTATTGCCGCCAAGTTACCGCGATCCTCTCGGGCTGATCGATGCTGGGCTCGGGAACCTTATGCACCACCTGATTGTGCGGGGCATTCTTGACGAGTTCCGGACTTTCATACGCTTCTTTAGAGATCTGCCGTAGCACGGCGACATATTCATCCAGGTCATCCTTGGAATAAGATTCACAAGGTTCCAGCGTGAAGGGCTGCGGGACAATCCATGGATGGTGGCTCATCCAGTAATGCTGTAGACCGTAGTCGGCCATTCTACGCATGACGTCTTCGGTGCCCACTCCGGTGTCCTCGTAGAGTTTTTCCCAGCTGTAACGGATCTGCTCGAGCTTGCGTTTGTCCGCGGAGTAGCGTACCGACACGCCTGGAACTTCTTTCAGTTTCTTTTCCAGGTAGTTGTTGTTGAGCACAGCACACTCCGCGGCTTCCCGTAAGCCGTCTGCGCCATGATGCAGGATCCAAGCATAAGCTTTCACCAGAGATTGGGGATTACCAAAAAACGAGCGGACTTTTCCGATACTCCCGTTCGCTTCGTAATCCAAATAGTACCGCTTGCCGTCAAATCCGACCCTGGGAACAGGCAGGAATTTCTTCAGCTCGTCCCGGCAGCCTACCGCTCCGACCGACCCGCCCATGCATTGGTGGGGGACCGAGAACGTCTTGTGAAGATTGAAGTGGCACAGATCGAACCCGGCTTCTTTGGCCCGGGTGATTCCCAGCATGCCGTTGGCGTTGGCCTGGTCATAGTAGCACAGAGCGCCGGCGTCGTGAGCTGCCTTCACATACTCAGCGATCCTGGGATTGTAGATTCCCGTGTCTTCGGGGTTCGTGATGAAGATCGCGGCGGTCCGTTCGGAAAGGGCCGCCTTCAAGGCGTTCATGTCCGGATACCCCAAGTCGTCGGGCATCAGCGTGATGATCTTGTAGCCGGCCGTAGCAGGTGCTGCGGAATCACAGGGATGAGAGAACATCGTGGTGATTACTTCAGTCCTGTTCACGTCGCCGCGCGCGGCGTGATAAGCCCTGACGATCGACGCACCCGTGTACACACCCTGCGCTCCGCCGCCGGGTTGGAAGGTGAATCGATCCAGCCCCGAAATTGCCTGCAGGAAACAATCCAGCTTGTAGATGATCTCCAGCAAGCCCTGCAGGGAAATGTCGGGCTGCAAGGGGTGAATTTCTGCCATGCCGGGATGCCGGGTGGCGATGTGCTCCTGCACCTTGGGGCTGTATTTCATCGTACAGGTCCCTTGGCTGATATCGATGGTGACATCCGTACCCATCGTTTCCTGGGACAAGTGCATGAAATGTCTCAACACCCGGACCTGGTTGACTTCCGGGAGCTTGGGGGGAACCGATCTGCGAAGGCTTTCGGGGATGGAGGCAATCCCATCCTCGACCTCATCCCGGACACCCTTCTCCACCTTGCGAACCAGGATGCCGCGTTCCCCGGGAACACTGAGTTCCAGGATAATCGGTTCGTCCCACCTGGCCTGATGGAATTTGCGTAGCAGGGTCGCTTGATCTCTGCCCATGTCAGATCACCTTTTCTAATACGGAGACGAGCGTGTCGATATCTTCTTGGGTCTTTGTTTCCGTTACACAATAGAGCGAGCTCTGGCCGAGCTCCGGGAAGTCTTTGGAAAGGTCTTTCCCTCCGAAAATTTTCTTTTCCAGTAACGCCTCGTTGATCTGGGCTACGGTCTTGTCCGTCTTGTCAAAATTGAGGACGAACTCCTTGAAGAAGGGGGAATCAAATGCAGCCTGAACTCCGCGGATCCTGGCGAGTCGTTTGGCAGCGTACTGGGACATTTGCAGGATCGTTCTCCCGGTTTGCTCCATGCCCTTGGGTCCCATCAAGGACAGATACACGGCGGCGGTGATAGCCCACAAACCGGTGGTTGTTCCCGTATACTCCTTGCCCTTTTCTCTGGAGCCATAGGACGTCCGGTCGAACAAGACTTCGCCGAAGCCGTATTCTCCTTCCTGGACGGTGTCGGTGATTCCGAACATCAAATCCTTGAACTCGGCAACGTATTTCATGTCGTCGACCGTGGCGATAAATCCCGCCTGTCCGCCACCCGCCTGCATGTGCATGCCCAGTGGTTGAAAATCACCGCAGGCAATATTTGCACCATAGTGTACCGGCGGCGCGATGACACCCAAGCAAGTCGGGTCCGTGTGAACGATGAACTCCGCCCCATGGTGTTTAGCGAGCTTGCCGATTTCCTCTGCGCCACCTTCGAGAAAACCGAGGTAGGACGGATTCTCAATGAAGACGGCGGCCGTCCGCGCGGAGACCTTCTTTCTCAATTCGTCCAGGTCCAGCTGTCCCGTCTTCGGATCGAATCCCACCTCGCTCAGGGATAATTCCGGTTGGCAGTAGTTCCGGAGCACCAGGCGTGACTCCGGACTCATCGTCCGCGGGATGATGATTTCGCGGCGACCGTTGATCCGGGCGGCCATGCGTACCGAAGTCGCGGCGGCCTGCGCTCCGTCGTACAGGGGACAACTCAAGACATCCATGTCGAGCAATTCGCCCATCAGACTGCAGTACTCGAACAGTGCTTGCCATTTGCCGTGGTCGGCATAAGACTCACCGACGTAAGCAGTCAAGAACTCGCCGCGTCCGTTGATCTCGTCGCACACGGCGGGAACGAAGTGCTCTGCGCATCCGGCTCCGAGGAAGTTCAAGTAGTCCGCACAGTTTTTGTTCTTCTCGAGCAGCCCCGCGAGGTGTCGTTTCAGGGAGTACTCATCGAGGATCGGTTCGGGCAAGTCCAGCTGGCCGGGAAACCTGAGCTGTTGCGGGATCTCGGCATACAGATCCATGATGTCATTCGCCCCCACCTCCTTCAACATTCGCTTTTTGACTTCGGGGGCCGAATTCGGGATGTAAGGAAAGACGGGTTTTTCCTGGGTCATGAGGATCCTCTTAGGTCTTGCCGCCGGGTGAATCTGTGTAGATTCTTACCGTTTTTGAGTGGTGGAGTACACCACTAAGTGCTCTGACACTCCGAGCCCGAGCCCGAGCCCGAGCCGGAGCCCGAGCCCGCACCCGACTGGGAATGGGAATGGGAACGGGGACGGGAGCTCAGCGACAAATGGCTTGCGTCTCGGCGCAGCCCAGGCCGTCTTCGTCCCCCTCCGGGTCGAGCCCGCAGCTCGGGAAGGGTGGGGGTGGCGAAGGACCCCCTACAAACTGGTGGCGGATCAGGTAACTCGCATCCACCAGGTCAATCCACGTGTCGTTGTTGGCATCGGCTGCGTCCTGGCACGTCGTTTTCGGCCCCGAGCGAAAAAGCTCCTCGACGATCCAGATCGCATCGGCGATGTTGACCCGGATGTCGCCGTTGGCGTTGCCGCGGAGGAAGCTTCTGCTCACAACATCCTCGCGCCGGATCCAGCCGTCAATGAGCCTCACGGGACGCTTTGAGCTGCCGCCAACCGAGAAACTGATCTCGGTAGGAGGACTTCGAGTGATTCCGATCGTGCTCACCAATTGAAGCAGGGTGCCGGTCGCGCCGACGTCCTTCTTCAAGGAGTACGTGGCGGTCGAGAACATGTGGCGCTTGTCAACCTCGAGGGTGACGGCTTTCTTCAGGTGCAGGATGACGGCCTGAAAGTAGCCAACTGCCGGCTCGGAGACCGGGTTGCAACGGGGATTAGCATCGGGGCATTTACGAATGTTTTCCGAGCCGAGGGCGCTGAAACCGCCGACATATGCCTCGAATGCCGGCCCGGGCGCTACAGTCAGATTGACCAGGTCAAGAGCGGTGCCATCATGAGTGACACCCAGGGACCAGCCCTGAATGCCCTCGGTTACGATGTTCCCGATTTGCCACATCTGGATCTCCATCCCCGGTGTGAACTCACTGTAGGTGAAAACTGGATTCGTGCCGTTGACACCATCGAAAACGATTTCCAGGGTGTCATCGACACACGGGCAGTCTTCGCCCGGGCAGTTGTTCGCCGGATCCGTGGGGTCACAAAGGACACGCTCCATCTGCACCCGCTCCCGGAAAGTGAGCTTGACGACACCGTCGAGTCCCAGCAGCCCCAAGCCGTCGCTGTCCAGGACTCCGAGCGTGATCGTCTCGGCAACGAGATTGGAGATCTCAAGTTCCACGGTTCCCCCCGCAGACTCGAGGACGACCGTGCTGGTGCCGCCGCCTGAAAGGATCGCTCCGACGCTCGCCGTGTCGGAGAAGATCGCGGCCCCAGTGGTAGTGAGCGTGAAACGCAGTGGCTCCGGAATCAAGCTGCCGTTTGCTTCCCGAAGTTGCAAGACCAAGCCCGCGGGCGCTGTCGTCAGCCCGGTAAAAGGAGTCTGAATGCTGACGTGGACCTCGGACCTCGGAAACGGATCCACGCCGTCCGGCATCCCGTCGCCGTCGGTATCCGGGTTCAAGGGGTCCGTCCCCGTGTCCTGGACCTCTTCGCGATCCGTGAGCCCGTCGCCGTCGGTATCCGGACTCTGCAGGTCCGTTCCAGCGAGGAACTCCTCGAGGTTCGTGAGTCCGTCACCATCAAGATCCTCCGCGGCGTCCGTGGGATCGTTCGGGTCCAGCCCCACGGCGGTTTCCACCGCGTCGGAGATGCCGTCCCCGTCGCTGTCCCTGTCCTCGAGGAAGTTCAAGATGACCTCCCTGAGGGCGGGGG
>Ga0315336_1002701_pt1 | contig 26072 bp, 21 predicted proteins | sample ASW5metaG_FD_204512 | JGI IMG/M metagenome (GOLD analysis project Ga0315336, IMG submission 204512) | Ammonia-oxidizing marine archaeal communities from Monterey Bay, California, United States - ASW #5 | ecosystem: Environmental > Aquatic > Marine > Intertidal zone | place: USA: California... | reverse complement strand
GGGGCGGCCGCCGGCCTGTTCGTGCTGTCGGTCGGCGACGACGTGGTGGTGGTCGAGAACGGCGACGGGGTGACTGTCGACGTGCCCACCGCCCTCGACAACAGCCGCCGCTCGGCCCGGGTCATCCTCGACGGTGCCGCCGCGACCGTGGTCCCTGGCGCCGCGTCGCATCTGGTCGACATCGCCCGGCTCGTCTTGGCGGCAGAGGCCGTCGGGGTCGCTCGCGAGTGCACCCTGCTCGCGGCCGACTACGCCCGCGACCGTGAGCAGTTCGGCCGCCCGATCGCCATGTTCCAGGCCGTCAAGCACCACTGCGCCAACATGTCGGTGGCCACTGAGATGGCGACCGCTGCAGTGTGGGACGCGGCCCGGGCCGCGGCGACCGGCGGCGATCAGTTCACCTTTGCCGCCGCGGTGGCAGCCACGCTCGCCGCGCCGGCCGCCGATCTGTGCGCCAACCTCAACACGCAGGTACACGGCGGCATCGCCATCACCTGGGAACACGACGCTCACCTCTACATGCGTCGAGCCACCACGCTGCTCCACTACCTCGACGCGAGCGGCGCGGCGGAGGACGTGACCGACCTCACCCGCCAAGGCGTCGCCCGGGCCAAAGCGATCGAGCTGCCGCCCGAGGCCGAGCAGATGCGAGCCGATGTCCGTAGCTTCCTCGGCGAAGTTGCGGGCCTCGGCGACGACGAGCGGCGCGACCGGCTCGTCGAGTCCGGATACGCCGTGGCCAACTGGCCCGCGCCTTACGGACGCGCCGCCGGAGCCGTCGAGCAGCTGGTGATCGAAGAGGAGTTCGCGGCCGCCGATGTGAGCCGCCCGTCGCTCGGCATCACTGCGTGGAACATCCTCACCATCATCCAGCACGGCACCGACGACCAGCAGGAACGATGGGTGCTGCCAGCGCTACGCCAGGAGCTGACCTGGTGTCAGCTCTTCTCCGAGCCCGATGCCGGATCCGACGCCGCTGGCGTGAAGACCAAGGCCACACGAGTCGATGGCGGCTGGCTGGTCAACGGCCAGAAGGTGTGGACTTCGGGCGCTCACGTGGCCGGGATGGGGTTCGCCACCATTCGCACGAATGCCGAACTGTCGAAGCATGAGGGCATCACGATGATGGCGATCGACATGCACGGCGAGGGTGTGGAGGTCCGCCCCCTCAAGATGACCACCGGCAACTCGGAGTTCAACGAGGTGTTCTTCAACGACGTGTTCGTGCCTGACGACGACGTGGTCGGTCCCGTGGACGGCGGCTGGACCGTCGCCCGCGCCACGCTGGGCAACGAAAGTGTGAGCATCGGCAGCGGCACCGGAGGAGGGACATCGCTGTCGGCGCTGATGATGGTCGGCTCGTTCGACGCCCACCCCGAACGGCTCGACGGGGGAGCGGCTCGCATCGGCCGCCACTTCGCCCACAACCAGGCCATCGGCCTGCTCAACCTCCGCTCGGCCCACCGTGCGGTGGCCGGCGGTGAGCCCGGGCCCGAAGGGGCGATGACCAAGCTGGTCCTCTCCGAGATCGGCCACGAAGCGGCCGCCATCGGCACCGCCCTCGCCGGCCCCGACTCCGTCTATCTCGACGGCGCCGGCCAGGCCAGCGGCTACATGATGCTGATCCACCGCGGCATGTCGATCGCCGGCGGCACGTCGGAGATCAAGCGCAACCAGATCGGCGAACGCATCCTCGGCCTCCCCCGAGATCCGCTCATCAACTAGCTGTCGCGAATTCCCTAGCGCAGCTCTGCGGCATTGCGCCCGATCTCGTCGAACTCCCGCGCCACCAGCTCGGTCACGGCGAGTTGGCGTTCGCGGTCGAGCCGCCAGTCGCGCCATGGCATCAGGTCGTACCAGCGGGCGAGCTGGCGGTAGTTGAGGTTGGCGACGATCAGCTGTTCGTCACCACTCGCCTCTGCGAGCACATTGTTGAACGACGGAAACGCCGGCCCGGCAATGGTGCTGTGGCCCACACCGTGTTCGCCGCCCCAATTTGCCGTCATCGTGTAGATGAGGTTTTCCTGCGCCCGAGCGACCGTGGAGGCGACGATGTACTCCGCCTTCCCGGGAGCAATCGGGTTGTGCGTTGGGTTGATGATCAGCCGTGCGCCCTTCAACGCCAGGATCCGAGCGAGCTCCGGGTTTGAATAGAAGTCGTAGCAAATGAGGATGCCGATCGGCCCGAGCCGGGTCTCGTAGACGGGTAGCTCGGTGCCTGGCGAGAAGCGACCCGTCTCGAGCGGGTGGCCCAGATGCACTTTGCGTGACGTGCCGAGGATTCCTTCCGGGCCGACGAGCGCCGCCGCGTTGTAGAGCCGCGTCGGGTCGTCCGGATCGATCTCGTTCATGCCGACCACGACGTAGATGTCGAGCTCTGCGGCCAGCGCCGCGAGGTGCTCGGTTGATGGCCCGGGCACGAGCTCGGCCTCGTCGAGGTGCCACTGGCAGGGCCGATGATTGGAGGTGCAGTCCTCGCACGGTCCGTGGGTGTTGAGGCCGCCCTCGGGGAAGGCGACGAGCTCGGCGCCCTGTCGGGCCGCGTCACGAATGTGGCCCTCGATCTTGGCCAACGTCGCCGCTTTGTCGCCGCGCACGCTGGCGAAGTTGGCGCACGCCACCGTGACGCTCGTCGGGTAGCGCGGGTCTTCGATCGTATGGACGGCACTCATGCGGAGACCCCCAGGATCTCGGTGCCGGCGAGGTAGCCGGGCTCGAGGAGCGTGGTGTCGGGGGCGACGCGGGCGATCTCCTCGCGTATCGGGGTGGTGTCGGTGGGGATCGAGAAGCCGGGCAGCCAGTCGTCGTGATGGCCCAGGATCACCGTGGACGGCTGCACCGCTGCCGTCTGCTGGCCGATGAACTCAGCGAGCGTCCCCTGGATCGGTTCGCCGTCGATGTTGGCCCGACCGGCGGCTGCGAAGATGGCGACGTCGGCTCGAAGATCGGCGAGCACGCCTGACCAGTGCCCTGAGGTGTCCTGGAAGAGGACCGTCCCGTCGGGCAGATGAAAGAGGAACACCAGCGCACCGCCGTCGCCGCGGTCGCTGTGGCCCGGCATCGAAGTGAGGAGATGCTCGATGGCGGCCGGGTCGAGCTCAGTGGTCAGGTAGGTCGTCAGTTCCTGCAGACGGGCCTCCTGTTCCTGGAAGGTGACGCCGAGATCGCCGAGACAGACCTCGCCCGGCTGGGCCATCTGCGCATGCGACCACACACACGAGTGCTGACTGGGGTAGACGCTGACGCTGGCCCCGTTGCCGAGATCGACGAGCTCGCCACCGGCGACACACATCATCCGGTCGGTCGGGACGCCGGCCTGCTCCATCACTCGAATCGACTCGTAGGAGCCGATCAGCGTGGCGTTGGTATTCGCCATGATCCGCTCGGCGCCATAGAGATGATCGAAGTGCGAGTGACCGATCACGATCCAATCGCACTCGTCGATCTCGTCGGCCGTCAGCCCAGGACCCTCGGCGATCGGGGCCCGGTCGATGTAGGCATCGAGGAAGACCGTCATCCCCGCCGTCTTCATCCGATAGGTCGAGCAGCCATACCAATCAAGCGTCGTCACGTCGCCAGCATCGCACGCGACCGACCCGCGGGACCGACTCGTCGCCGCGGAGCCAACCCGCCGCAAGTGCTACCTTGTCGAGCCGCAACGCCAAAGGGGATCAGCGGATGGCAGCACGCCCCGCCATCGGCAGAACAGTCGTCTTCACCTACACGAACGACCTTGCCGAGGCCTCGAAGTTCTTCCGAGAAGTGCTCGAACTCGAGTTCGTCGTGGATCAGGGCTCATGCCACATCTTCCGGTTGACCGACGAGAGCTACATCGGCGTGTGCGACCTACCGGATCGGCCGACCGAGAAGGGCGGGGTCACCATCACGCTGGTCAGCGATGACGTCGAGGGGTGGCACGACTTCTTGACGGAGAAGGGCATCCGCTACGTGAAGAAACCCGCTCACAGCGACCAGTTCGGAGTGTTCAGTTCGCTGTTCATCTCGCCCCACGGATATCGGATCGAGATCCAGCACTTCGACGATGACGAGTGGTTCGCGCGACGCCTCTAGGAGGCCGGCGCCTGCAGGTGGATCTCGTAGCGCTCCGGGATCGACGGGCACTCCGTGAATCCCATGCGGGTGAGGTATTTCGCGTAGTCCTGGTTGAACGCGTTGGCCCACACGACCGAGGGGTCGATGCCGGCAAGCAACTCCGAGTCGTGGGAGTAGACGAACTTGCCGATCTTCCAGTCTCGATACTGAGGGATGACGAAGTCGAGGTTGACCTGGAACGTTCCGTCGTCGCACAGTTCGCCGATGAAGAGGCCGGCGGGCACCATGTCGCGCAGGATGAACGCAGTGACCTGCGTGGAGTCTGGCTCGTAGACGAAGTCGGGCTGGAACTGCCCCTGGATCTCGTCGCGGTAGAAGTCGAGGAAGTCGAGGAGATAGCGCGACTCGGGCAGCACGTGGAGGATGCGGAAGACCTCTCCTTTGTGTCGGCTGAGCTTGCGCAGATACCAGAGGTGAATGCTGCCCCCGACCACGTTGAGCGCGGCGATCGGGTACGCGCCGATGATGAGCGAATAGACGAGGAAGACGAGCGCGCCGATGAACCCGAGCAGTCGGAGTCGAAGAATCGACTTCTGAAGGATCGAGACGATGATGAGCCCGGAGGCGGTGTAGCCGATGATCTCGACGGCGACGTTCCAATCCATGGGCGCATCGTAGGTGACGCTGCGCTTGTCGAGCTGCGGCTCTGGCGCAGATTTGTCACTGTTCTATTGTGGATCTGTGACCATTCGCCGACTGCACGCTCTCGCCCTCTCCGCTCTGTCTGTGGCTCTGCTGGCTCTCACCGCCGCGCCCGCATCAGGGGTCGCCGGATTCGGTGATGTCGAAGCGGATCGCTACTTCACCGATGCGGTCCAGTGGATGGTCGACCACGAGTTCACGACGGGAACGTCCGACACGTGCTTCTCGCCCGAGGACTCTGTCACCCGTGGTGAGGCTGCCGCGTTCCTGTGGCGGATGGAGGGCGAGCTCGAGGCGCCACCCCATCCGTTCGACGATGTGATTGCACCCTGGCAACAGGACGCGGTGTCGTGGATGTTCGCCAACGAGATCACCACGGGGACAGGCGCAACCACGTACTCGCCCGAGGACATCCTCACCCGTGGTCAGGTCGCGGCGATGCTGCACCGTCTGGCCGGCGAGCCCGACGGTGCGCCACCGCACCCGTTCGGCGACGTGATCATGCCCTGGCAGCAGATGCCGGTGTCGTGGATGTTCGAAAACGAGATCACGACCGGGACCAGCAAGACGGAGTTCTCGCCAGGTGCGGCGGTCACCCGTGGCCAGGTCGCGACGTTCCTCTACCGATACAAGGGCGAACCCGAGGTCAAGGTCGATGCGACCCACCCGACCAACCCGCTCTGTGTCGGCCAGGTCGCCGGCCCGAGCGACGGCTACAACACGCTGTTCATCGGCCACAGCTTCTTCATCCCGGTCGCCGCCGGGGTCGGCGATCACGCCGTCAATGCCGGATTCGCCGATCACACGCAGACGACCGTCTTCTCCGGCGGCGCGAGCGGCACGCCCCAGGCTCTCTGGGAGAACCCGACCAAACGAGACGTCATCCAGGCCGCGCTCGACGGAGGCGATGTCGAGCTGCTGGGAATGACCTATCACCCCAGCTATCCGACGTTGGAGGGGTACCAGAACTGGGTCGACTACGCCTTGGCGCAGAATCCCGACACGATCTTCTTCGTGGGTTTCCCGTGGTTGACCGACCCGGGGTCGATGGACGCGGCGACGTACGCGACGATATGGAACGGAGCGCATAAGGCGCTCAGTCACGACATCATCGACAACCTGCGGGCCGAGTACCCGACCACCACGTTCTACGACATCCCCTACGGTCAGGCCGCGGCCGAGTTGTACACGCTCTTCGAAGCCGGCGATCTTCCCGATGTCGACACCCTCGTTGGCTCCGGGAGCGACGAAGGGATCTTCCGCGACAGCTTCGGTCACGCTGACTCGATTCTGGTCGACCTGGCGGAACTCGTGTGGCTGCGGGCGATCTACGGCGTGCCGATCTCGACCTATGACGATCCCGGCTACGAAGTGGACCTTCGTCTCATCGCCGACGCGATCATGGACGGCCACGACCCGGATTACGACGCGCCCTGAACGACGGCGCGCCCCTGCGTCGATCGTCGCCCGTCAGGAGAACGTGGCGTTGGCGACTTCTACGGTGAAGGTGTCGCACCAGACGAGCACAGTCCATGTGCCATTGGTGATGTCGGTCCCCGCCGGCACGGTGTAGTTCTGGTTGCCCTGTTCGGCGGTGAGCGCGGCCACGTAGGTGCCGCCACTGGTCGATCGTTGATCGGCACCCTGCACGAGCCACACGTTGAGGGCGGGGCCAGGGCCGATGTTCACGTTCTCGAATCGCAGCAGGATCGAGTCGTCCTCGAGGCGATAGAGCGCGGCGTCGCCGCTGCCGTTGTGACCGGTGAGGCCCTGGAACCCGGCTCGGCGCAGCTCGACCGGCTCGCTCGGCGCGGTGGTTGTCGTGGTTGTCGTTGTCGTGGTCGTGGTCGTGCTCGTGGTCGTGGTCGTGGTCGTTGACGAGGGGACAGGCGTAGTCGTGGTGGTCGTGGCGAGCGTCGTTGATGTGGCGAGCGTGGTTGTGGGTGTCGCAGCCGGCCGTGTCGTGGTGGTGGTCGACCCGGGAGAGGCTTCGTCCGGATCTCCGACGCTCGTCGTTGGCGCCTGGGCGCTTGCGGTCGCGGGGGCCGCCTCGGCTTCGTCCGCGCCGACCAATTCGCTTGTCGAGTCCGTCGAGGGCTCAGCCACCGCCACCACCGTGCTCGGAAACGCCTCGTCGACCGAGGTTGGTGACCGCAGATAGGGCCACAAGGCGACCCAGACGACGACGAGAACCGGTATGACTGTCAGCGCCCGGCGAGTCAGGCCGTGGCCGACGAATCGTCGCACCGCCGCGACCCAGGCCACCAGCGCGATCACCACTGCGGCGACGCGAGCGAACGTGTCGAAGTCGCTGAATGTGGCCGTGTAGATCTCGGGCGCAATGACGTAAACGCCGATCAGGGCCGCGGTGACGGCTCCCAACCGCACGAGGCGCCCTCGACTTCGCTCGCTCATGCCGAGATAACGACGCCGCGTGCGCATTGGTTCCCGCGGAGAGGCGGGCTCGTCAGTCGCCCGCGGCGATCAATGCGCCGCGCAGGTCGACGACATCGTCCGATCCGGCCTCGGTGGTTGCCATGAAGTCGAGCATCAACTCGATGAACTGCTCGGGCGCTTCGGCGTGGGGGAAGTGACCGACGCCGTCGAGCACCTCGAGTCGCGATCCGGGAATGGTTTCGTGGGCGGCGTGGGCATGGGCAACGGGGATGATGGCGTCGTTGTCGCCCCACACGATCATCGTGGGGAGGTGACCGGCCAAGTAGAGCCGGTCGAGAGCGCTGACGGTCTGGCCGCCCGGTTCGATCACGCCGCGCATCGTGCGCACGAATGCCTTGCGATTCTCGGCGCCGGCGAGCGATGAGTAGGCCCGCCACATCTCGCTCACGAGCGGCGCCCGCATCCCGCGGTCGTGGAGGAACCCGCCCACCGCGCTGCCCGCGTCGGCCACGAACTTGGGGAAGATCAGCGGCATCAATTGTTCGGCGCCGGGCAGACTCGAGAGCCGCAGCAGCCAGCTGACCTCGCGGCCGAGACCGCCCGACCCCACGAGCACGAGTCGACTGCACAGTTCGGGATGCTGATAGGCGAGTTGCATGGCAACGCCGCCGCCAAAGCTCTGGCCCACGATCGTCGCCCGGTCGACACCGAGCATGGCCAGGAGATCTCGTAGGCCACTCGCCATCGCTCCGAGCGAATAGTCGCCCATTGGTTTGGCCGACTCGCCGTGGCCGAGCAGGTCGGGGGCGATCATGTCGTAGTGCTCGGCGAGCGCGCCCATCACCGGTTCCCAGGTGAGGGAACTGCCGGCGAGTCCATGGATCAGCACGATCGCCTCGCCCTCGCCGGCCCGGCGGTAGCGCACGTCGTGGCCGTGGATCGTCACTTGCGAGAGGGGGAGCGTCTCCATGGCATCAGTCTGCTCGACATGGCTCAGATGCGGGCGGCGAGTGACGATTGCCACCCGCTGAGCGCTTGGAATCGAATCCGTGCCATCGGCCTGCCGTAGGGTCATATCGACGGGAAAGAGAGCTGCGCCGATGCACGTGAAGTCGCTTGATCACATCCACATCTACGCGGCCGAGCCCGAACGTTCAGCGAGGTTCTACGAAGATCACTTCGAGGCCCGTGAGCTGGTGCGCAACAACAACGTGAATGGTGATCTGCGGGTCTTCCTGTCGCTGGGCGACCAGGTGCTCGTGGTCGGCAGCTTCCCAGCCGGGATCGACGCGGCGACACCACCGCCGGTTGGCGATGGTGCGTTCACTCACGGGTTCGGCATTGCTCACTTCGGTCTAAGGGTCGATGATGTCGAAGCCGCCGCCGCGGAACTGGCCGACGCCGGGGTGTCGGTGGTCGGTGAGGTCGTGCGCGAGAAATCAGGCTTGACCTACGCCTACGTTGAGGCACCCGACGGCGTCGTCATCGAGCTCACCCAATACGAATAGCGGTCGGCTAGCTGGGCGCCATTTCGGCGTTTGCCACGAGATCGAAGATCGGCTGGCCCCCGAAGTCGACGAAAGGATCGCCCGGCCCGATGAGCTCCGAGTCGATCGACTCCGAGTGCGATCCAGAGACCACGGGGTCGGCCTCTTCGAGCCAGGAGGCGAAGTCGACGTCGATGTCGAGCTCATACGGGGCTGTCGGTGAGAGGCCGGTCGAGAAGATCACGTTTCCGTTGTCGAGGATGTAGGCCTCGGCCGGATCACCGAGCACCGTTTCGACGCCATCGTGGGTTTCCCACCCGAGCTCGACGGTCGGGTTGTAGGCAATGAGGGCGCGCAGGAAGCCGGACTTGATGCAGCAGGGCGGCACCTCTCCCCATCCCAGCGGGAAACTCGCCCACACCACGCCGAGGGAATCCAGCAACACCTTCACGCAGTTGGCGGCGAATCGAGAGTCGACCCCATCGGCCGGCGCGCCGTCGCATTCTTCGTTGCTCGGCGCCGCGACATCGGCGGTGCTGGAGTCGTCGCCGGTGGCTACCGGGGGTGCATCGTCGCTCGAGTCCTGCTCGCCGGCGGTAGCAGGCTCGGTCGGGTCGTCGTCCGATCCTCCGACCTGCCAAAGCACGAGACCCACGAGGGAAACGGCGAGAAAGGCGGCGGCCACGAGCATCGGCACAGATACGAGACACCCTCCAGGCAGAGAGACGGTGGGCCGCGACGACGGTTCGGTTTCGGCCCGTCGGGCCGCGGCTGCCGCGTTCGCGGCGCGATCTCGCTGGGCCTCAGCGTCGTCAGCGATCTGGCTGTTCTCGCGTTCGGCATCGCCAGCGTCACTTGCGTGGGTTCCGAAGGATTTCTTGATTTCCCCTGCCCCCTCGCCCATCCCATGGTTCATCTCGTAACCGTGCGCGACGTCAGACGGGCTGGTGTGTTCCCGCGCCTCCGCAGCGGAGCCTTCGGTCGCGTCCTCGGGCGGGTCTGCCTGATCGTCTGGCACCGTGTTTCTCCCGGTCTCGAACGCTTCGGTCTTGCTCTCGACGTCTCTCCGGCGCGAAGTCGGCGAACTGCCCAGCAGCACTACCAACGTAGTCACCCGGGAGTTCCCGGCGCGGAAATCAGTCGCTGAAGTCGTTGGACTCGACGAGACCCTCGAATTCGGTGTCGAGTGTCGAGTCGAGTGCCCCGCCCACGTCCTCCATCTCGAACACGTCGAGCAGGTGAGCGAGCGTGACGTGGTTGAGCAGCTTCAAAAACTCGGCCGGGTGAGTGAATCCGGCATCGGGTACGCAGCCGTTCTCCCCGAGTTCGAGGAGGTTCGCCGGCAAACCGAGGGCTTCGCCGATCGATGACAACCCGCCCAGATCCCAGATCGGTTCGCAGGCGTCGGTGAAGCTGTTGTGCCCGGCGTTGTCGAGCACGATGAGTTGCCGAGGGCCTTCCAACGCGTCGTAGAAGTCGCGCACCCGGTCGGGTGAGAACGCGCTGTCGAGGTCGGCGATCACGATCTGGAAGGGGAGGGTTGGAAGGTCGGCGCTCTCGGGGTCTCCCGACGACGCCCAGAAGATGAGGGTGTCGATCCGGTCATCGATCGCTGCCGCGCCCAACACGGTGCCACCGCCGGCGGAATGCCCCATGATGGCGACCATCTCACCGTCGACCAGCCCGCCGAGCACCGCATCGTCGGCGGCCACGAGCATGTCGATCGTGAGGGTCACGTCGGTGGCGCTCCCACCCGGTCGGTCAGGCAGGTCGAGCAGCCCGTTTCGGGCCAGCAAGCCTCGTTCGAGGTGATCGATCGACGCCACAACGAAGCCCCATGACGCAAGGTGGGTGTTGTTGAAGGTGGAGACTTTTCGGTAACCGCCCGCTCCATGGCTGTAGATCATCAGCGGCCACGGACCGCCCTCGGCCGAAGGCACATCGCGGTAGGCGTCGGTCACGATCGGCGTATCGATGTCGGCGAGCAGCGCCTGGATCGATTCGGGCAGGATCTCGAGCGAGGAGTAGCCCTCCCGTTCGAGACCTTCGACATCGGCTGGTTCGGCCGGGTACCACACCTCCACATCGCGATCGCTCAAGCTGATGGTGGTGACACCCACGGCGTACGGCCCGCGCTCGTCGTAGCGCACGGCCTCGACCGGCGCTTCGGTCGTCGTCGTCGTTTCCGGCGCGGCCGTCGTGGCCGGCGCCTCGGTTGTCGTGGTTGTGGTCGTCGTAGGTGAGGACTCGGCACTGTCATCGCTGCACGAGGCGGCGATCAGGGCGAGGGCCACGAACAATGACAGGCGTAACTTCGACATGAGGTGCTCCAGAGCAGCCGATCGGCAACTCGCGGACCCTAGCGACAACGTTCGTCGCTGACGAAAAACGTCCGGCCGGAATCGCTCTCGGACATTCGAGACCCGTGCCGATTCACGGAAGGGAGAATCCCTTTCGTAGCGGGATCAGCGTGAGCTCCTCGACGAAGCCGAGTCGAACGTAGAGCGCCCGTGCTGCAGCGTTGGCCTCTCGCACCGAGAGGTGGACGCGGCCGCACCCGCGTGCCCGGAGCGCCTCTGCTGCGGCTGCGACCAGACCACCACCGATTCCTGCGCCGCGATGCTCTTCGTGGACGCCCAGGAAGTCGATGTAGCCCGACCCGTCGGCCTGGTGCTCCGCCGCCACATAACCGACGACGACCCCGTCGATCTCTGCGGCCAGGCGCACGTGGCGGGGATCGGTGCTCTCCACGATCTGGCGCCCCGTGGTGTGGGTGTCGCGAAAGAGACGGTCGTGCAGCGCGGCAATCGTGTCGTGGTCGCCCACCTCGAGCGCCCGGGTCGAAATGGGGGAGGCGGCGAGCAGGCCCTCCATCGCCAAGGCGACCGAGCCGGGGTCGGCGTGGAAGCCGTGGCCCTCGCTCCAGGCCGCGAGGTCGGCGAACGCGGCGTCGATCGCGAATTCCTGCTGCGCGATCTGGTCCGGAAGCTTCGCTACGGCATGGGCGAGCAGCGCATCCGCCACCGTCGCCCAGTTCGACGCCGTGACAAAAGGGCCGAGCCACCACACTCGCCCGATCTCCAGATCGAGTTCGGCCACGAGCCATCCGACGATCTCGTCGCCGTTCGTGGCAACCGCTGACGCCAACTGCCAATCAGGTAGCTCACCGACCTCCGTTGCGATGCTCTCGGCGTCGTTGGAGAGATAGGGAATGTTGCGATCCGGGCGAGCCTGGAGACCCGAGGCAAGCTCGGCCATCGTGGCGAGATCGTCAGCAGTCGCGTCGCGAACTTCCATGGCGCGACGCTACAAGACAGGGGCTCGAGTTGGTGAGTGAGCGCTCACTCACTACGGTGTAGGTATGTCGCCCGCTACTGCTGCCCCTGCCCGCCGGGCCGCCGCCATGCCGGCCGAGGAGCGTCGGGCCGCCATCGTCGAGGCCGTGCGACCCCTGCTGATCGAGCACGGTGAACGAGTCACCACTCGCCAAATCGCTGAAGCCGCCGGCATTGCCGAGGGCACGATCTTCCGTGTGTTCGCCGACAAGGACGAGTTGCTCGGCGCCGCCCTCGACGCGGTCCTCGACCCGGGTGCGCTCGAGCAGGCCATCGCCGCGATCGACCCCGCGGCCCCGTTCGAGCAGCGCATTGTCGAAGCAACCGCCGCGGTGCAGCGACGCATGGCCGATGTGTGGCGGCTCGTCTCGAACCTTCCCCCCCGATTCCACGAACGGTTGCCGGGCCCCTTCGGCAGCTCCGACACGCTCACGGCCGTCTTCGTCGGCGAGGAAGACCGCCTCACCGTCGAGCCGGCCGCCGCGGCGCGCTTCTTGCGAGCGCTCACACTGTCGCTGAGCCATCCGATGCTGGCCGACGACCCCACCTCGGCCGAAGAAATCACCCACGTGCTCCTCCGCGGCATCGAGAAGGCCTCGTGAACCTCCGCAAGCTGCTCGTCCGCAATCTGGCGCCCTACCGAAAGATCCTCGGCCTGGTCGTCGTGCTCCAGATGGTCCAGACCTTCGCCGGCCTCACTCTGCCGAGTCTCAATTCCGACTTGATCAACAACGGCGTCCTCGCCGGTGACAACGGCTACATCCGTCGCACGGGTGTCGTGATGATGGGCTTCACCGTGCTGCAGATCGTCTTCGCGATCACCGCGATCTTCTTCGGGGCGCGGGTAGCGATGCGATTCGGACGCGACCTGCGTCGTGATCTGTTCGGTCGCGTCAATGCGTTCTCCACGCGCGAAGTCGGTCAGTTCGGCGCGCCGTCACTGATCACCCGCATCACCAACGACGTGCAGCAGGTGCAGATGCTCGTGGTGATGACCACCACGCTGATGATCACCGCCCCGCTCACGATGGTGATGGGGATCATCCTCGCTACTCGTGAAGACGTCGGCCTCTCCTGGGTTCTCGTGGTCTCGATGCCGGCGGTCGCGATCGCCTTGGGATCGGTCGTGCGTCGCATGGTGCCCGCCTTCGATCTCATGCAGGTCCGTATCGACCGGGTCAACGGCGTGCTGCGTGAACAGATCACCGGCGTTCGAGTCGTACGCGCCTTCGTCCGAGAGCCGGAGGAAGCCGAGAGATTCGCCGACGCGAACGACGATCTCACCGAAACCTCGCTGCGGGCCGGGCGTCTGATGGCGGCGATGTTTCCCACCATCATGTTCACGATCAACGCCGCGAGCATCGGTGTGCTGTGGATCGGAGCCGATCGCATCGGCTCGGGCGACACACAGATTGGTTCGGTCGTCGCGTACCTGAGCTACCTCGTGCAGATCCTCATGGCCGTCGCCATGTCGACGTTCGTTCTCAGCCAGGTGCCCCGAGCCTCGGTGGCCGCCGGCCGCATCATGGAAGTCCTCCAGACCGACACCACCGTCACGGCCCCAGCCGATCCCGTCACCGAGGTTCCCGAGCGGGCCACGCTCGAGTTCCGCGACGTCGGCTTCAACTATCCCGGCGCCGAACGGCCCGTCCTGTGCGACCTCAGCTTCCACGTCGGCCCGGGCCAGACCACCGGCATCATCGGCAGTACCGGCGCAGGCAAGACCACGCTGATGAACCTCGTGCCCCGCCTGTTCGATGCCACCTCGGGCTCCGTGCTGGTCGACGGCGTCGACGTGCGAGACCTCGACCCTGCCCTGCTGGCCCGCACCGTTGCCTACGCACCACAGCGGCCCTACCTCTTCTCCGGCACGGTCGCCTCCAACCTCAGATTCGGCCGACCCGACGCCACCGACGAAGAACTCTGGGCCGCGCTCGAGGTGGCCCAAGCCGCCGGATTCGTGCAGGCGATGCCCGACGGCCTCGAGAGCGAGATCACCCAGGGCGGCACCAACGTGTCGGGCGGGCAGCGCCAACGTCTCACCATCGCCCGCGCCCTGGTGGTCGACCCGGAGATCTACGTCTTCGACGACTCGTTCTCCGCGCTCGATGTGGCCACTGCGGCCCGCCTCAACACCTCGCTTCGTCCCCGCACCGCCAATGCGGCGGTGGTGGTCGTCGCCCAGCGCGTGTCGACCATCGCCGACGCCGATCAGATCCTCGTGCTCGAAGACGGTGTGCTCGTTGGCAAGGGCACCCACGGCGAACTCGTGGCTGGGTGTCCCACCTATGCCGAGATCGTGGAATCGCAGCTCGGCGAGGGGGCGGCAGCATGAGCGACACCTCCGACAACGACGACCGCACCAGCGAGGAAGATCGCAAGATCATCGCCAGCGCCGGCCCCGCGGCCAACCGCGGCGGCGGACGGTTCGGGTCGATCGGCATGCCCGCCGAACAGAGTGGCGACTTCAAGGCCGCGCTGCGCCGCCTCGGTGAGTTGCTCGTTCGCGAGCGCCTTCGCCTCTGGTATGTGCTGTTCCTGACCGTGGCGAGCGTCGTGCTCATCGTGGTCGGGCCTCGCCTCCTGGGCCAGGCGACCGACATCATCGTGCGCGGCATCATCAGTGGGCAGGGCATCGACTTCGGCGAGCTCCACGGCAAGCTCCTGTTCATCCTCGGCCTTTATGTGGCGTCGTGGGTGCTCTCGTATGCGCAGGCCTACATTCTCGCCGGCGTCGTCCAGCGGTCGATGTATTCGTTGCGCGAGCAAGTCGAACTCAAACTCAACCGACTCCCGCTCAGCTACATCGACCGGCAGGCTCGTGGCGACCTGCTGAGCCGGGTGACCAACGACATCGACAACCTGGCCCAGAGTCTCCAGCAGACGATCAGCCAGATCCTCACCTCCACCCTCATGCTGCTCGGCGTGGCGGTGATGATGTTCACCATCTCGCCGCTCATGGCGGCCATCGCGCTGGTCATCGTGCCCGTCTCGGTGTGGCTGATGAAGATGATCGGCGGCCGGGCGCGGCCCCGCTACATGTCGCAATGGCGCCATACGGGTGAGGTGAACTCACAGGTGGAGGAAGTGTTCACCGGCCACATGGTGGTGCGCAGCTTCGGCCGTCAAGACGAGGTTGAGCGACGGTTCGCCGAGGAGAACGAAGAGCTCTACGAGGCGAGTTTCGGCGCCCAGTTCATGTCGAGCCTCATTCAGCCGGCGATGCTCTTCACCGGCAACGTGCAATACATCCTCATCGCCGTCGTCGGCGGCCTGCGCATCTCGAGCGGAGCGATCTCCGTGGGCGACATGCAGGCGATGATCCAGTACGCCCGCCAGTTCTCCCAGCCCCTCACCCAGCTGGCCTCGATGGCCACGGTCTTCCAATCCGGCATTGCGTCACTCGAAAGGGTGCTCGAGCTGATCGATGCCGACGAGCAGTCGGCCGAACAGGACCCCACGGTCGACTCTCCCGCGGTGCGCGGCCGGATCGTGTTCGATCAGGTCGACTTCTCCTACGACCCGGCGAGCCCCCTCATCGAAGGCCTCTCGGTGGTGGCCGAACCGGGGCAGACGATCGCCATCGTCGGCCCCACCGGCGCGGGCAAGACCACGCTCGTCAACCTGCTGATGCGCTTCTACGACCTGGATGGCGGCACGATCAGCCTCGACGGTCGCGACATCGCCGGCTTCCCCCGCAACGAGCTGCGCTCACAGATCGGCATGGTGCTGCAGGACACCTGGCTCTTCGGCGGGACGATTCGAGAGAACCTCGCCTACGGCAACCCCCAGGCCACCGAGGAACAGATCCTCGAAGCTGCACGCGTCACCTATGTCGACCGTTTCGTCGGCCACCTGCCCGACGGTTACGACACCATGATCAACGAAGAGGGCGACAACATCAGCGCCGGCGAGCGTCAACTCATGACCATTGCCCGCGCCTTCCTCGCCGACCCGGCCATCTTGATCCTCGACGAAGCGACGAGCTCGGTCGACACCCGCACCGAAGTGCTCATCCAGACCGCGATGAACCGGCTCCGCCAGGATCGCACCAGCTTCGTGATCGCTCACCGCCTCTCCACCATCCGCGGCGCCGATGTGATCCTCGTGATGGAAGACGGCCACATCGTCGAGCAGGGATCCCACACCCAGCTGCTGGAAGAGCGAGGCGCCTACTTCCGCCTCTACAACTCCCAGTTCGAGGGTGCCGCGGTCGACCTCGCCTGAACCGGGAACACGTCGCCCGATCCCGACCCGGGCCTACGACGAATTCAGCCGGTCGTCTTTGCGATGTAGACACTGCACGGGGCGTGATGGGCAACGTCGTTCGCGATACTGCCGAGCAGGCGCCCGATGCCCGTCATCCGCTTGCTGCCGACGACGATCAGGTCGGCATCGACTCTCTCTGCCTCGGCAACAATCACGTCGGCCGGCTTTCCCCTGACCGCGGCGACGGTGACGGTGAGGTCTCCGCGAAGCCGGGAGGCGATGTCAGCCAGGGTCTCCTCGGCGCGTGTGATGGCGGTGAGGATGTAGGTGTTGGAGCCGGCGGCGACCTTGGTCGACGCGTCGGAGGTCACCGCGCTCACGATGTGGAGCGTCGCCCCGAGTCGACGAGCGAGCGATGCGGCTTCGACGGCGGCCGTCAGCGCGGATTCGCTGGCGTCGACGCCAACAACGACGACGTCGACGGAAGGAAGGTTCTCGGAAGTGACCACGTGCCGAATATAGAACCCGAACGGTCCGCCTGCCCGGACTGGGCGATCAGACGGTTGTGAACGGCGGTCGGCCGCCGGCGCGTTCGCGTCATCCCGCGGTCCTTTGGCAGACTGGCGCCCGACCCAGGCGAGGAACCCACCGTGATTCTCCGATTCGACGACTGCGAGCTCGACCTCGCGCGGGTCGTGCTTCGCCGCGGCGGGGCCGAGGTTCGGATCGAGCCGCAGGTCTTCGACCTGCTCGTCACCTTGATCGAGCACCGCGGCGAGGTTGTTCGCAAGGAGGAGCTCCTCGATCAAGTCTGGGGCGATCGGTTTGTGAGCGAATCCGCTCTGACCAGCCGCATCAAGTCGGCGCGTCAGGCGGTCGGCGACGACGGCACGCGGCAAGCAGTCATCCGCACGGTCCATGGAAAAGGCTACGAGTTTGTTGCCTTTGTTGAGGAGCACGAGTCCGCTCCGGTTGACGCTGCAGCGATCGACGGCATCGGTCGCGTCGGCGACACCATCCCGGTGGCCCTGCAGCCGCTCATCGGGAGAGAGGAGCTGCTCGTCGATCTCAGGGAGGGTCAGACCGCCAACCGTCTCGTCACCCTCGTTGGGACGAGTGGGGTCGGCAAGACGTCGGTCGGCTTCGAACTCGCTCGGCGAGTCGCGGACGAGTACCCCGACGGAGTCTTCGTCGTCGAACTCGTGACCGTCGTCGACCGGGATGCGGTGTTCGGAGCGTTTGCGACAGCGCTCGATGTGAGCACTCCTCACGACGGCTCGATCGAGGACGCGATCGTCGACATGCTGCGCCCGCGTCATGCCCTGCTCGTGCTCGACAATTGCGAGCACGTCGTCGACGCGGTGGGCACTCTTGTCGATGCGATTCTGCGGAACGCGCCTCGAGTGTCGATCGTTGCGACAAGCCGTGAACCGCTCGCGGTGAGCGGTGAACGCGTGTGGCCGGTGGAGCCACTGCGAACCGCTGAGCCTGATGCGGCGTCGACTTCCGATCTCGCGAGTGTTCCCGCGGTCGCCTTGTTTCTCGAACGAGCTCGAGCAGATGACCCGAGATTCGAGCTCGACGACATCAGCTCGCCGGCGGTGATCGAGATCTGTCGCCGTCTCGACGGCATTCCGCTCGCGATCGAACTTGCGGCATCGCGAGCCAGTGCCGTCGACGTCACAGAGATCGCCCGCCGACTCGACGAACGGTTCCGGCTGTTGAAAGGCGTACGCCGGGGTGCTGATCCGCGGCACAAGACACTCCACGACGCGGTCAGCTGGTCCTATGAACTGCTTGACGAGGATGAGCGTCGGTTGTTTGCATCGCTGGCGGTGTTCGCGGGGCAATTCGATCTCGACGCGGCTCAATCAGTGGGTGCCGGTGCTGGCGAGGATGTGCTCGATCTCCTCACCCGACTCACCCGTCGATCGATGCTGGCGGTACGGCGACCCCCACAGGGGGGCATTCGCTACGAGATGCTCGAGACGCTTCGGGAGTACGGCCGGAGGCAACTGGACGACAAGAAGAGTGGCGAGCTCTTCTCCGTCCACTCCCGCCAGTTCGCGGCCGTCGCGAAATCGGTCGAACTCGATCTCGGGACCCCACAGGAGTACGACGCGGTGACACGGGCCGACGGATCGCTCGCTGACCTGCGGGCCGCGCAACGGTTCGCGCTCGAGGTCGAAGACCTCGACACTGCGTTCGGTCTGATCAGCGCGCTCCGTGAGTACGCGATGCGAACGCTGCGATACGAAGTGTTCACATGGGCTGACGCGACGGGCGCCGTCGCGGGCGGTGAGGACCATCCGCTCGCGCCGGTCATTGCCAGTGTGCGCGCGTATGGCGCGTGGGTGCGCGGGGAATTTGAGTCCGCCTTGACGTTGGCGCACGAGGCCAGGGCCGCCGAGGAGAGGCTGGGGACGGTCCCGTCCGGCCTCGTGGAGCGAGTGCTCTCGAATGTCGAATACGCCACTGGCCAGATCGAGGATGGGCTTGTCGAGGGCGCCCGGCTGATTGAGCTGGTTGAAGATTCCCAGGACGACTCCCGAAGGGCCCACGCGTATTACATGGCGTCGATTGCATCCAGTTCCCTGGGGCGCTATGACGAAGCCGCACGGCTCATCGAGCGGTCTCGCGACGCGGGAAGTCGTAGCGGAAGTCCGACTGATGTCGCCTCGTCGTTCGTGGCCGAGGGGTTTGCGACCCAGGACGACGATGACGCATCGCTCGACGCATTCGCGTCGGCCGACCGGTTGGCGCGGTCGGCCGGCAACCGGTGGATGAGCGCCTTCGCCCGGACCGAGGCAAGCGGGCTGATGGTGGCGAAGGGACTCCTCGAGGATGGTTGCCGCGGACTCGCGGAGATGGTCGACGTCTGGTATCGGGCGGGTGAATGGGCACAGCAGTGGCACACGCTGACCCGTTGTGTGGTCGCGCTCGACCGAATCGGCCAACACGAGGTCGCGGCTCAGGCGCTAGGAGCGATCGAGGCCCATACAACCATGGGTGGCCCGCCGGTCATGACGACCCTTCGCGATCTCGCCTTCGACACGCGGGACTCGCTGTCCGACCGGCTCGGACAGGAACGGATGGATGAACAACGGGCGCTCGGCGCGACGATGCCGGTAGCCGCCATCGTCGATCGAACGCGTAGCGCACTCTTGGGTTGACCGCCGGCTGAGTCGTTCATCGGAGTTCCTGAGCCCACCGGGTGAGGGCTATCGTTCCGCTTCGGTGCCGGGCGCACGGCCGTCACGAGCGCACCCATCACCCGGAGGCAGTTCTCGTGAAGCACAAGCCAACAACCGTTCGTGACCGGCTGGGTGCCCTGCGGGGATTGTTGACGATCAGCGACGAGGACTACCACGAGTTCATGGGGAGCTACGGCGAGCTGTTTGTCGACTCGCCGGAGAACACGAAGGCTGACCACGATGCCGGCGTGCCGCCGAAGGGATACGTGCAGGGCAGCAGTGATGAGCTCCAGGCCCTCTACAAGGTGATCCATCTTCTGTGCACGCTCGGTTCGGTGGAGAAGATGTACATGCCGCCGGAAATCGATTCGAACGAGTCGGTGTTGCAGAACCAGATCCTGTTCGAGCGGATCGTGGCCGACGACCTCCAGCTCCAACCGGGCCAGAAAGTGCTGGATCTGGGCTGTGGTTGTGGCGCTATCGCCGAGCACATAGCGGAGCTCACCGGCGCAACGCCGTACGGCATCAATCTCGACAAGTCACAGATCGACAAAGCCCACAAGAATCCGAACCTGCCCGCTGCCAACTTCGCGGTCGGCGACTTCAACCAGCCCCTCGAGTTCGACGACGCCTCGTTCGATGCCGTGTACGCCGTCCAGCCGATGACCTATGTCAGCGATCACGCGTTCACCTTCGCTGAGGTGATGCGAGTGCTGAAACCGGGCGGGAGATTCGTCATCAACGATGTCGCCGCCCTCGACGCCTATGACCGCGAGAACGAACACCATCGGAGCTTGATCCAACACACCCGGGAACTCACCGTGTTCGGCGGATTCTGGTACTACGCGTATTGGGAGGACGCCTACCGCGACGCCGGATTCGAACTCGTCTCGTCCGTCGGACGAAGCGCGGTAGAGATGATCAAGAAAGAGGTGGCCCTCTTCAGCCGCTACGAGGCGATCTTCAAGGCGCTCGCCAAGGTGCGGGTGATTCCGAAGAAGACGAATGCGCTCATGCAGCGACTCAACGAGAACAGCGAGTCCTACATCAAGGCAGAGGAAGAAGAACTCCTCACGCTCAATTGGCACTGCGTTGGCCAGAAGCCGTCGTAGATGAACGTGGCCGGCGAGGCGGACTTTGATCGAGACGGCTACCTGATCGCTCGCGGCCTGTTCTCGCCCGACGAGATCGCGCTGATCGGCGAAGCGCTGCGCACCGACCACGAGATCCGTCGTCGGATGTACGGCATCGACGACGGACAGGGCGGCTCCACCGAGATCGCCCTGTGGAACGACGTCGGCGATGACACGCTGGGGCTCGTGCCTCGGCTCGAGCGAATGGCGGGCACGGCCGCCTCGCTGCTCGGTGGCGAGGTTTACCACTATCACTCGAAGGTCACGAGCAAACCCCCGCAGGGCGGCGGCACGTGGAACTGGCATCAGGACTACGGGTATTGGTACAAGAACGGATGCCTGCGGCCCGACATGCTGTCGGTGGGCATCGCGGTGAGCGAGCAGACCGAAGCGAATGGCGGTCTGATGTTGCTGCAGGGCAGCCATCGCTGCGGTCGGATCGAACATCTGATGTATGGCGACCAGACCGCGGCCGACAGGGAACGCGTCGATCGCATCGCCGAAAGGCTCCCGCTGGTGCGCTTCGATGCCGAGCCCGGCGATGCCGTGTTCTTCCACTCCAACACGCTCCACAGCTCTTCGGCCAACCGCAGCGACGGGCCCCGTGAGGTGCTGCTGTGCGCATTCAACACTCGGGCCAACGACCCGGTGATCGAGCACCACCACCCCGGCTACCGCCCGCTCGACATCATCGCGGACGACGAGCTGCTCCGCCGCGGCCTTGTGCTCGCCGGCGCCGACCGCACCTTCCTCGACCCGGCCGACGACCGATCGATCGACGGCTTCACCACTGACCAGGCTCGTTGAGCCGCCCCAGGAGACTCAGTTGCAATCCCATGTGATCACCATGCTCGGCACCGGCTTGATCGGTGACTTCTACACGATGACCCTCCATGGTCAACGCAGCCGCGAACGCGTCGGCGTCGTGTATTCCCGCACCGAGGAACGTGGGCAGGAGTTCGCGGCGAGGTGGGGCATCGCGCACCACACGACCGACATGGAGGCCGCGATCCGGCATCCCGACACCGACGTGGTGGTGATTGGCCTGCCCAACCACCTCCACGAAGAGGCGGTGAGTCTGTGTGCGGCAGCGGGCAAGGCGGTGCTGTGTACCAAGCCGCTGGGTCGCACCGCGGCCGAGGCGGCTCGCATGCTCGCGATCGTGGAGGAGGCCGGCATCTTCGCCGGCTACCTCGAAGACCTCTGCTACACGCCCAAGGGGCTCAAGGCCGCGGCATCGATCGCCAGCGGTGCCATCGGTGAGGTGACCTCCGTGCGTTCGCGCGAGACCCACCCTGGCCCGCACAGCTCGTGGTTCTGGGACAAGGAGATGGCGGGTGGCGGTTCGATCGTCGACCTGGGTTGCCATTGCATCGAGATCATCCGCACCTACGTGGGCAAGGGGAACCGCCCCGTCGAGGTGGTGTGCTGGACCGACACGCTGGTGCACCCGATCGACGCCGAGGACAACGCGATCGCCATGATCCGCTTCGAGTCCGGTGCGGTCGGTCAATTCGAGGTGAGCTGGACATTCCGCGGCGGTATGGACCTGCGCGATGAAGTGTCCGGTACCGAGGGTTCGATCTGGCTCAACCATTTCCTGCGCACCGGCATGGAGATGTTCACCACCGGCGCGGGCGACGGCTACGTCGTGGAGAAGGCCGAGTCCGACACGGGCTGGATGTTCCCGGTCGGCGACGAGGTCGCTGAGTTGGGCTACGTCGACATGTTCACCGACATGTTCGATGCAATGGACAACGGCACGACGCCGGCGGAAACGTTCTACGACGGTTACGTGGTCAACGCCGTGATCGACGCCTGCTATCGCTCGGCCGAATCCAAGCAGTGGGAACCGATTGACCTCGATTGGCGCGGTGGCGTCACGCCGCGAATCCGCCCCGACCGGCAAACCGAAGACGGCCTCATCGTCATCAAGGAGGAGACCTTCCCCGACGGCCGCCGCAAGATGGTCCTTCGCGACCCCGAGACCGGCGCGATGAGCGAGCGAGTCATCTGAGTTGCGAGAGGTCCGGCCTGAAGCCCTGCTAGCCAGTCAACGCGACGGTGGCGCACTCTTCGCCGATGGCAGCCATCTGGCCGAGCACGTCGATGGCCTCGGGCCGGGCGAAGACTTCCGAGCCGTAGAGATACTGCAGTCGGAGATTGGCAAGCCACAGTGAGTCGGGGATCGAATCGCGATAGCACGTCTCGAGCGCAGTGAGCATCGCTTCGTCGACCTCGATGAACGACTGCAGCGCGATGACGGCGGCGTCCACCGTGGCCGCGACCTGATCGATGCAGCCGAGACCGGCCTCGGCCAGCGCGGCGGCGATCGATTCGTCGATGGTGAGGCCGAGCGCGGCGGCAGTGGTGCCGGCTCCTATGACCAAAGTGATGTCGCCGACGGTCAGGTCGGGGTTTGCCGCGAGCGAAGGCTCGAGGACATCGACGATCGCGTCGGCGAAGCACTCCGCCTCGTCGACCGGCAGCGCCGAGGCTCCGTCGAACAGCGGCGTCGTGGACCGCAGGATGAATGCATCGACGAAGGCCTGCTCACCGTCGGCCCACGCGACGCTGCTACCTGGTGCATCGGCCGCGAGGTCAGCAGTGCACCCCAGCCCGATCTGTGCGGCGTCGGCGAAGGTCTCGGGACCGAGCCCCGCCCCGCCGATACCGAGGAACTCGTCGGCGATGGTCGTCGACATCAAGTCGCCCATCGACTCGCTGATACAGGTGATGACCACGTCGGGGAATCCGAGGCCGAGCGTGGCGAGAACTTCGCTCGCGAACAGAACCTGGTCGAGACAGTTCTCGAATGCGGCGAGCACGCCGGTGGCCATCTCGGGCGTGACCTCGAGCCCGAGATCGAGCATGTTCTCCGCGTCGCGGAACTCGAACGGTGTCACTCCCGCTTCGGTGAGCGCTTCGACGCTGACTGCGTCGACGATCTCGTTTGCCATGCAGTCGCTGTCGATCAACTCCTCCGGTGTACCGATCAGGCTGTCGACGACAGCATCGACGTAGGCCTGGCGAACGTCGTCATCGGTCGGTTCTGGCTCGGGCTCCGGTTCTGGCTCGGGTTCCGGCTCTGGCTCTGGCTCGGGTCCCGGCTCATCGAGGGGCGTGTCGACCTCGGTGTCGTCGTCGCCGGATGAAGCTTCCGACGGTGTGCCCGCGTCGGAGCCACAAGAGGCCGCGACAAGAAGGGTGACCATCAGCATCAGCATCATCCTGCGCACGTGAACGACTCCCTCGACGTTGCCTGTGACCCTACCTGACACCCCTTTTTGATCCCAGGAGGCGTCAGCGGAAGCTGATCAGGCCGCCGCCGTCGAGCACGATCGTCTGGCCCGTGATCCAGCTGCCGGTCTCGGCCGCAAGGTAGAGCGCGGCTCCGGCGATGTCCTCGACCTCACCCAACCGTCCGAGCGGGTACTGCTTGGCGACCTCGTCGCCGCGACCGTCGTCCCACAACGCCCGAGCGAAGTCGGTCTTGATCAGGCCTGGGCAGATCGCGTTCACTCTCACGCCCGGCCCCATTTCGGCCGCGAGCTGCTTGGTGGCATGGATGAGGGCTGCCTTGGTCACGTCATAGACGCCGAGGATCGGGTTCGTCGACATTCCTCCGACCGACGAGATGTTGATCACGACTCCGCCCCCGGCCTTCATCGAGCGCTGCCACGCCTCCTGGGTCCAGACGAGCGGGGCGGTCAGGTTCACGTCGAGGGTCTTGTTCCAGCGAGGAAGGTCGACATCGATCATCGGCCCGGCGTAGGGGTTGGTGGCGGCGTTGTTCACCAAGACGTCGACTGAGCCGAACGCGTCGATGGTCTCCTGCACGACCCGCGCCGCATCCTCGGGTTCGCCGACGTGGCCGGCCGTCCAGCGGCAGCCGTGACCAATCTCCGCCGCGGCCGCCTCACAGGAGTCGGCCTTTCGGCTTGTGATCATCACGTTGGCGCCCGCCTGGGCATAGGCCGCGGCGATGGCCTTGCCGATGCCTCGCGACCCTCCGGTGACGAGTGCGGTCTTGTTGTCGAGTCGTAGCTCCATGCCGCGATCTTGCCCGTTCTGGTGGGGCAATGGTGTGGAATCCACACCATTGCCCCACCAGAACCCGGGTTCGACCACGCGGTACGGTCGAATGACGAGATCGGATGGCGGCCCATGCGGCGAGTGATGCTCCTGGTAGTTGTGATGGCGCTGCTGGCCGCCTCGTGCGCGGGCGACGATGGCGGCTCGTCGAGTGGAGAGCTCGCGGCGGATCGCTCGCCAGCTGCGCTCGACGCTGCGCTGGCATCCGCCGGAATTGCCGTCGTCGCCGACCCCGGCGACTCGAACCCGCCAGAGGAACTGCAGCTCACCGAGTTCCAAGTTGCCACGATGGCGGCGGAACTGAGCAGTGGCGACGGCTACCTGGGCGCCGAACTCGACCGATTGGGCGGCTCGCCCGGAGCGCTTCCGTTCTCGTATCTCATCGCCGGCTGGCTCTCTTCGGGCCCGACGCCGACCGCTCGGGCGGCTGCGTCGCTGATGGGATCGCAGGAGTGGGAGCAGGCTTCGGCGATTGTCTACCCGAGTGTCATCCTGGCGATGTTCGCCGCCGACGCGGTGTCGTCCATCGATGGCGGTTCTGGGGATCAGGAGGGGGCCGCGGGTATTGCCGCGAACTCGGTCGGCCGCACGACACGGGTCATGGCGGGGCGATCGAGTCGAGATCTTGCCTTGCCCGCAACGGCCGAGCCCGTGACCGGGGTGTGCTCCACGCTGGCGGGATGGTTCAACGAGGTGCTGAACTTCCTCTTCGATTCGCTGAAGGTCGCCGTCGACGACGGCGGGTTTCTCGGTTTCCTCGGGTCGATTTGGAATGTCGCCGTCGATCTACTCCAGGCGGTGGTGAGCGGAGTCGTGGATGCGTTGGTCGCCCCGATCGTGGCCGTCGTCGCCGAGGTGATCGGGGTGATCGGGACGCTCAGCATGGTGGCATCGCTGCTCGTGCCGTGGAGCCTCGATGTGCTCGAGGACGAACCCCGAACCCGGTTTGTCGTAGGCGACGAAGACGACCTCAGTCACCGGTTCACGGCAACCGTCGACACGAACCTCGACATCGACTGGCCGGCGACGGTCGAAGACTGTGCTCGCGTCGCCGGGTTCGAGCTGCCCGATCCCGATACGGCCAGCGGGTCGAAGATCGAATGGCAGGTCGCCGGTCTGCCCAGCTACGGCGAGGAGACTGGCAAGGACTCGGCGATCGATGACCGCAACGAGGCTCACTACGAATGGATCACCGGGCGCGAGGAGACCCAGAACGGAGCCGAGGAGATCGGTGTTGTCGCGGCGACAGCGGTCGTGACATCAGCGCAGATCCAACGGCTCAAGGCGATGCTCGAGACGCTGATCAGTGCACAGATACCCGTCGAGCCCTTCGGGACGATCGTCGCCGGCCTGTTCATCGAGTTGGCGGGACCCGTTCTCGACGAGTTGGCCGCGTTGGTGCAGGTGAGAGGGAGCACCTCGGTTCGCGTGGTGTTCCACGACCAGGAAGCCTCTACGACTACGGCA
>Ga0315336_1002700_pt1 | contig 26086 bp, 24 predicted proteins | sample ASW5metaG_FD_204512 | JGI IMG/M metagenome (GOLD analysis project Ga0315336, IMG submission 204512) | Ammonia-oxidizing marine archaeal communities from Monterey Bay, California, United States - ASW #5 | ecosystem: Environmental > Aquatic > Marine > Intertidal zone | place: USA: California... | reverse complement strand
TCCCCGCTGTCGCAGATTGACGCAAAGAATTTCGGCGATCTCGAAGTGTTGTGGCGGTGGAAATCAGCGGACGTACAAATCGAAAACGAAGTCCCGATGAAATCCTATCAATTCCGCGCGACACCCATCGTCGTCGATGGGGTTGCGTATGTGTCGACCGCATTGTCTCAAGTGGCGGCAATCGACCTTCATTCCGGTGAAACCTTTTGGGTGCATGATCCGGAAAGTTATAAGCGAGGCATGGTCACTCATGGTCTCGCACAACACCGAGGAGTCGAATACTGGACAAATGGGGTAGAGGAACGAATCGTAATGGCGACCGGAGGCAGGCAACTTCTCTCGCTCGATGCCAAGACCGGTTTGCCTGACCCTAAATTTGCAGACGGGGGATGGGTCGACACACTGAAGGACCTTGGCCGTCCGGTGTCTGCACGAAACATCGGGCACAACAAGCCGACCGTTGTCGTTGGAGACACCATCGTACTCGGTTCCATCATCATGGACTTTCCCTCGCTACAGAAGAATCCGCCGGGCCACATTCGCGGTTACGACATTAACACCGGCGCGCAAAAATGGATCTTCCACACCATCCCTCAGGAAGGGGAAGAAGGTAATGAAACATGGGAAAACGAGGCATGGAAATATGCAGGGAATACCAACGCATGGTCATTGATGACGGCCGACCCGGAACTCGGATACCTTTACCTTCCCATTGGGGCCCCGACCAGTGACTACTACGGAGGGCATCGTCACGGAGACAATCTGTTCTCTCAAAGTCTCCTGTGCCTAGATGCATCGACTGGCGAAAAGGTATGGCACTTCCAAGCCGTCCATCATGGAATTTGGGACTACGACTTTCCGTGCGCTCCCAACCTCATCGACATCACCGTTGACGGCAAAAAGATCAAGGCCGTGGCCGCGGTTTCGAAACAAGGGTTCACGTACGTTTTCGATCGGGTCACGGGTGAACCCGTCTGGCCCATCGTCGAACAGGAAGTAAACAGCAACTCCCCAGTTCCAGGAGAAAAGCTATCCCCGACCCAACCGTTCCCCACCAAACCGCCACCCTTCGAACGACAAGGCATCTCGGAAGACGACCTCATCGATTTCACACCCGAGTTGAAAAAGGAAGCCCTCGACATAGCGAAAGATTTTCTCCTCGGACCATTGTTTACGCCCAACATTGTGACGACTGATGAAAAGCAAGGTATGCTTCAATTACCGGGAACGACAGGCGGGGCCAATTGGCCAGGAGCATCAGTCGATCCTGAAACCGGCATACTCTACGTCCAATCGGAAGCATTACCGTCCGTGATTGGTCTTGTGAAACCGGATACGAATCGCTCCAACCTTCGGTATATTCTCAACGGCGGGCTGAAAGGGGATGGGTCAGACGATTTGAGCGGAGCGAACATGGGACCCCGAGGATTGCCCCTGATAAAACCTCCATACCGGAGTATCACCGCGATAAACCTGAACAAAGGAGAAATCGAATGGCAGATTCCGTTCGGGGACGGCCCCAGAAATCATCCAGCAATCAAACATCTCAACCTCGGGAAGATGGGCCAACGTTTCCCCAACGAAGTATTTGCTGAAGGAGGAATCCTGGTCACCAAGACGTTGATCATAACCTTGCTGGCCGATATTGATGAATTAGGTAACCGTCGTGCCAGAGGGTCTTGGTTGGTTGCTCTCGATAAATCTACAGGAAAAGAAATTGGCAGGATTAAAGTCGATCGGCATCTCCATAGTTCGCCCATGACGGCCATGCATAATGGCCGGCAGTATATTCTTGTTGCCGGCGGTGGAAATCATGAAGAGCCCGCTGAATTATTGGCATTCGGGTTGCCTGACTAGTTATTCGCACAGCACAAACACTGCTGTGCTCGTTTCCAATTTCGACCCGTACCAAATTTCCAACGTGATTCTTGCCTTGATCGGAGTGATTCGCATATCATCCCATCACAACAGGCAATCATCGACCTGCGCAGAAAATTTAACACTAAATATAGAGGCAGCAACATGAAAAAGTTCCCACTTTACGTTTCCATACTACTCCTCGGCATGACCACAGTACATGCAGCGGAGAAATCCAAAAAGATTGTATTCGTTGCCGGCAATCCAAGCCATGCGATCGGAGATCACGAACACCGCGCAGGAAGCATGTTACTCGCTAAGACCATTCGGGAAAACATTCCTGGGATTGAAACTCAGGTTACACACTACGGTTGGCCAAAAGATGAATCCATATTCGATGGAGCTGATTCCATTGTTATGTACTGCGATGGCGGGAAAGGTCACATGGCCAATCGCCATCAGGACGCACTTCGTAAATTCATGAAAAAGGGTGTGGGCATGGTTTGCCTGCACTATGCGGTCGAATATCCCACAGGTGAAATCGGAGACCAATTTAAAAAGTGGCTGGGAGGATATTTCGAAACCCATTGGTCTGTTAATCCTCATTGGACGGCAGAATTCACTTCATTCCCCGATCATCCCATTGCCAACGGAGTGAAACCCTTCGAGGCCAATGACGAATGGTATTTCAATATGCGCTTCATGCCGGACATGAAAGGCGTCACACCCATCCTAAGCGCCATCGCTCCTGATTCTACGATGAAACGTGGAGACGGACCTCACAGCGGCAATCCCCACGTACGTAAGAAAGTGGCCAACAAAGAACCTCAACACGTCGCATGGGCTTACGAACGGAAGGGCAAAGGAAGAAGCTTCGGTTTTACCGGCGGTCATTACCATCGGAGTTGGCAGCATGACGATATCCGCAAGCTCGTGATTAATGCGATCCTTTGGACCGCCCACGAAGAGATTCCCAAAAACGGTTTCGATTCGCCCACACCAACCGACGAAGAAATGAAAGCCAACCTCGATCCAAAATAGTAGGATGGTTAATTCGCATGCAGATCGAAGAGTACAAAATATCTGAGATGAAGAACGCGCACGCCGAACTCTTTTTGGATCATATGGAACGACAGGTCGCCGAAAACGGGCAGGGGGAGACGCCGATTTTCACCGCGATCGAACCAGCGACGTTCGAGCGCGACGCAGACGCCATGTTGGAACGGTGGAATGCCGATTTGTCAGCTCCCGGATGGACTCGAAATTGGATCGCCTGGGACGATGGACGGATTATCGGGAACATACAGCTTGACGGAGCGCGGTACCCTTCAGAGAAACATCGGGTTGATCTTTCCATGGCCATAGAATTGGATCAGAGAGCGAAAGGACTTGGAACCAGATTGATGATTACGGCCATTGAATGGGCATCCAAAAACGGCTTCGACTGGGTGGATCTCGGAGTGTTCGCGGACAACACGCCCGCCATCCACCTTTACGAAAAGTTCGACTTTGTTCGGACTGGCTGTTGCCGTGACAAAAGCCGCATCCTGGGGAAAAAAGTAGACCTGATAAGCATGACCAAATCGTTGACCAAAAACGAGTAAGTGAAACACGCGGCACAGAAGGAGGGACAAATGAACTCTACTTATTTAAACCAAATCCAAGAGCGCCTTTCGAATTCAATTCGGGAAGCCGACAGTCTCGCATCTGGCCTGAATAGTGAGCAACTTAACTGGCAACCGGCCACGGACAAATGGAGTATCGCCCAATGTTACGAACATATGCTTGTGGGGGCCGATCTCTACGCGGCAAAACTAGTCCCCGCAATCAAAGCCGGACGTGATAAGGGCCTAAACGCCGATCCCGGGCTTGAACCACGCCACTCCTTCATGGGGAAGTTGATCATCAAGGCCGTCGACCCCCAAGCGACCAAACCCATGAAATCCCCAAAAACGTTCGCGCCTGCTCAATCCGATATCGAATCCGATGTGAATGATCGGTTTGGCAAAAGCCACCAGGTCATCATCGACCTCATGTCCGACTGCGATGGGCTCAACTTCAATAAAATAAAAATGGGCTCACCCGTGTCCGGATTGATTCGCCTGAACGCGGGCGATGCCTTCCAGATTATGGCCAGTCATGCCGAACGCCATCTCGGCCAGGCTCGGAGAGTGAAAGAGGCCTCCGGTTTCCCCGGATAAAGTACACGATATTTACGAGGAAATTTGGAAGGAACCCAGTTATGAAATTTTGTACGTCCGGATCGCTTCTCGCGTTCATAGCTATATATCTTCTTACGTTAGACACCACCGCACAACCCAAAGCCCGAAAACCTCAAATCCCCATCCCTGAGGTGGCACGCGAAGACGTCATATGTTTCGCCCTCTATACAATCCACGAGAACGTTTTGAAATTGACAGCCCAGTTGTACCCCTTGAACGATAGGGAAGATCGTATCGTAAGGTTGGAAGTCTTCCTTAATGACGACTGGGAAGAAGTCGCTCGGACTGACATCATCGAACGAGGTTGGACAGCTCCTTTCCGTGTGGAAGACTGGAATGACACAAAGACTTTCCCATATCGCGTTCGCCATGGGAAGAAGGCCCAATACACGGGAACAATCCGAAAGAACCCCGTGGATCAGGAAGAAATCGTAGTCGCTGGATTCACCGGTAATTCAATCATTCCCGGGCACGGTGGTGATATTTCTCGGGAAGACATCATTAAAAACATCAAACACGTGAATGCCGATGTCTTGTTCTTTTCAGGCGACCAAGTGTATAACCATTTCGAACACTATGCCGCGTGGTTAAAGTTCGGTCGCGATTTCGGGGAAATCATCAAAGACCGACCCACGATTACCATTCCGGACGACCACGATGCGGGCCAACCTAACCTGTGGGGAGAAGAGGGCGGAATCGCGAAATTGCGGGGAGCGGCCGACGGTGGATATCTAATGCCTGCCGAGTATGTTCAAGAAGTGGAACGGGCCCAGACAAGCCACCTTCCTGATCCTTATGATCCCACACCTGTTAAACGCGGCATCGGGGTCTACTACACGGACCTGACTTGGGGTGGCATCAGCTTCGCCATTTTGGAAGACCGTAAATTCAAGACCGGACCGGCCGGTATCATTCCCGAACAAGGTCCTCGCCCCGATCATATCAATGATCCAAACTATGATCCCGCAACCGTCGACGTGCCAGAAGCTCGACTTCTCGGCGACCGGCAACTAAAATTCCTCGACGATTGGGGGCAAGACTGGACCGACGCTGATATGAAAGTAGCGTTGTCCCAAACCATTTTCGCAGGTGGAGCACACATACACGGTAAGGTCGGAGGGAGACTCCACGCCGACCTCGATTCAAACGGATGGCCCCAGACCGGACGCAAAAAAGCCATCGCCGCACTGCGAAAAGCATTCGCGTTCCACTACGCTGGAGATCAACATTTGGCCACGATTTTCCACCACGGCATCGACGAGTACAGGGACTCCATTTATTCTTTTTGCGTCCCGTCCATCGCGAACCTGTACCTCCGCTGGTGGGATCCGTTGACGCCCGGCCTGAACCGTGAACCAGGTGCCCCCGATTACACAGGCGACCACTTGGACGGATTCCACAACAAACTGACCAACTACGCCGCTGCAAATCCCGACAAGAAGCCCGCCAGCGGAGACAAGCTCACGACAAGAGCCGCCGGCTTTGGCATTGTTCGTCTCGATAAAAAGAACCGTGAGATTACCATGGAGTGTTGGCCCCGAAATATCGATATCTCCTCACCCGATGCGGCGCAATATCCCGGCTGGCCTAAAACAATCATGCAAACCGAAAACTATGGCCGAAAAGCGGTCGCGTTCCTGCCGTATCTGAAATTCACGAACGTCGAAAGCCCCATCGTTAAAGTGATTAGCGAAAAATCGGGGGCATGGCTCTACGCCATCCGTGTTAATGGCAATACTTTCCGCCCGAAAGTGTTTGAGAAAGGGTCCTATCGTATCGAGATTTCACGTGGCGAAAAGAAAAAAGTTCTTAAAAATATAACTGCAAATTCATTGAGCGAGGATAGAACACTCAATATCGCGCTCTGACAACGATCTAAGTGGCTACGGCATCGGAATCGTTATTTTCTGCACGCCCTTCGATATAGTGCCAATTGTGGATTGGCTTGAGAATCTGAAGTACGTTCGAAAGCAATGCTTTATCGATCGGTTCCTCTGCCCAGCGCGCCACTTCTTCCACTTCGCTGATCCGGGCGGAACCCACAATGCATGTCGCAATCTCAGGGTTGCTGCTGGAGAATTGAACCGCAAGCTTTTCGATAGATGTTCCTCGTTCCGCACACGCATCCGCGGCTCGTTTCGCCGTGGCCCGCACTTCCGGTGTCGCCCGATGCCACGGAGGAAGCGGTAGATTTGTCAGTAGCCGCGCAGAAAACGGAGCCGCATTCATCACGCCCACATTCTTTTCTTTCGCAAAAGGCAGTAGATCCTCGAGCTTCGTGCTTTGGAGCGTGTAATGATTATAGGAAAGCAACACATCCAGATCCGCGTGCTTCAACACCTGATGAAAAATATTCATGGGATATCCGGAGACCCCCACGTGTCGAACTTTCCCGGCTTCCTGAACCTTCCGCAGCGCCGGCAGGGTCTCTTCCCAAATCTGCGACATCTCCACAAATTCGATATCGTGGCACAGACAGATGTCTAAATGGTCGACGCCCATGCGCTGAAGACTCACATCAACGCTTTCAACCACACGTTTCGCGGAATAATCGAAGTGTTCTCCCGAGTATCGTCCCAGTTTCGAACCGAGTAGATAATCGTCTCGAGGAATGTCCCGCAATGCCAAACCTAACAACACTTCCGACATCCCGCGACCATAGAAAGGGGAGGTATCAATGAAGTTCATTCCGCAATCAATCGCGGTTCGTACGACTCGCAGCGCTTCGTTTAAATCAACGGGCCCAAACTCTTCGCCCAATGAAGACGCGCCAAAACTGACCTTAGGAAGTCGTAATCCAGTTTGGCCCAGTTCGCGGGTTTCCATCTACTGCCGTACGCCTATCGTCAACAAAACATTGGCCCACAATGCCGTATCCGCGGTCTGTACCGTCAGTACATGATCGCGGGAAGCCACTGCATCATAAAAGTCCCACTTCGAAATGGGCTCCATCTCCAATGCCAAATCGTTTTTCGACAAAATCTCGCGGTATTCCGCCCAGACCGGCGGATCGCCTTTCCCGGCATAAGGGTCGTCGGCCGGAATGCCCATCGTATTGACAGCCTCAATAGGGATCGCTGTGCACAATACATCCAAGACCTGGGAAACCGTGACCAAACCCGGAGTCAGATTCAGACTCACCAGTTCCGCGTTCGGTCCTAATGTCGTGGAAGCGGGGTAGTGGCCGTCCGCGATCAACACTTTGGCATGGTGGCCGGCGCGCCCGAGCACTTCATTCATTTTTGGATGTATCAAGTTGTGCTTTAACATTAGCTGACTCCGTTATCCGAAATAGGTATCGAAACTTTTTTTCGTTTGCGCCGCGGCGGTATCGCCATCGGGTTTAGGAAAAATCTCCGCGGACAAATAGCCGTCGAAATCAATGTCCTTCAGCGCCGCCGCGATGGGGGCCATTTCAGTGTGTCCCATCCCAACCGCGCTGCGATTCGAATCCGCGAAATGAACATGGCCCACCAATTTTCCTGTGGAAACCAACGCCTCTGCGATATCGATCTCTTCAATATTCATGTGAAACAAATCAGCCATCACGCGTAGCGAATCACTCGCCTGATTATTGATCAAATCGCAGGCTGCTCCCACCGTATTGATCAAATTGCTTTCGTATCGATTGATTGGTTCCAACAACAACGCGACGCCCTGAGAATCCGCGTGTTCGCCTAGTTTCTGCATCGAATCCGTCAGACGCCGCACGGCTTCTTCTTTTTCCTCGTTCGGTTCCGAATTCCCCTGCATCGACCCCACAATGGCCGGCGCCCCGAAGTCAGCTCCTAAATCGATCATTGAACGAGCAAAGTCCACTGCTTTCTGGCGTTTCAAATCGTCGGAATCGGACAAGGAATACTGATGGATCACCATTCCGGCACCCGTCCCAACCGCTGCCAGGCCTAAACCTAAATCCCCGATGATCGTGTTTATCTTGGAGGCGGAAATAGCATCTGGTCCCGGGGCGAATAGTTCGACCGCATCGAAACCCAGGTCAGCGGCTTTTTGGCAACCCAACAGAAAGTCCTCGTGAAATACGAACGGGCCTCCGCGTGCTTCCTCGACGATACTGATAGTGACGGACGATTTAATACTCAAGCTCAACTGCCTTTCGGAATCGGAGTGCGAGCCTACAGTCGGCCAATCACCTAGATACCCTTATTAATTATTGGTACAATGCTCGGTATTATAAATACCCAATGGAAGGCAATCAATCGTGCAAGCATTATGTATAGAGAAACCGGATAAAGCATCCATCCAAACGATCGATGCGCCGTCATCGCTGCCCGACGATCACGTGTTGCTCAAAATTAAAACGATGGGGCTCTGTGGTACGGATCTGAGTTCCTACCGTGGCGTCAACCCCCTCGTGAGTTACCCGCGCGTTCCCGGTCATGAGATTTCGGCAGTGATTGAACAGATGGGATCTGACGTACCCGATTCCTTTTCAGTTGGAGATACCGTCACAGTGTATCCCTACACCAACTGCGGAGAATGTGCGTCCTGCAAAAATAACCGTCACCATGCCTGCGAATACAATGCCACCCTCGGAGTGCAACGGGAAGGGGCCTTTACCGAATACATTACCCAGCCTTGGGGAAAACTCATCCCTGCGGACGGTCTCTCATTTGGCGAAACCGCCTTGATCGAGCCGATGGCCGTAGGGTTCCACGCCGTCGAACGAGGCCAGACCACCGAAAAGGACATCGTCGTTATTTTTGGATGCGGCGCTATCGGGTTAGGCTGTATCTGTGGGGCGGCAGCGCGAAACGCGACCATCGTCGCCATAGACCTCGACGACCACAAGCTGGCCGTAGCTAAGGATTCCGGAGCCACGCACCTCATCAACGGCGCGAAAGATTCGGTCGACGAGAAAATCATGGAACTCACCAACGGTCTCGGAGCCGACGTCGTCATCGAAGCCGTCGGAACACCGGCAACCTTTACCAAAGCCATCGACATCGTTTCCTTCACGGGACGCGTCGTTTACATCGGTTACTCGAAAGCTCACGTAACCTACGATACGGCACAGTTCGTAAAAAAAGAACTGGATATCCGCGGCTCAAGAAACGCCACGCGCGAAAATTTCGAAGAAGTGATCGCCGCAATTCGTTCTAAAAAGATTCCATCCGATAAAATCATCACGCAAAACGTTTCATTGGATGAATCGCCTGAAGCGTTGGATAAATGGGACAAAGACGGCGCCGACATCGTCAAAATCCATGTGGAAATAGACCAATAATGAACATCAAATCCCAAGACGAATGTCAATGGGACCAAGTCTCACTCGGCGAAATCATGTTGCGGTTTGATCCCGGTGAAGGACGCACCCGCACCACTCGTAATTTCCGAGTATCAGAGGGCGGGGGAGAGTACAACGTAGCGCGTGGCCTCCGTCGGTGTTTCGATCTACGTACCGGCGTCGTTACATCGATCGTAGACAACGAGATTGGGCGGCTGCTCGAAGATTGTATCCTTCAAGGGGGCGTCGATACGTCCTTCGTACAATGGGTACCCTTCGATGGAATTGGTCGTGCAAGCCGCAATGCGTTGAACTTTGTCGAGCGGGGTTTCGGGGTGCGGGCAGCCAAAGGCGTTTCCGATCGAGCCCATTCTCCAAGCTCCCAACTGAAACCCGGCGATATCGACTGGAACGGGCTCTTCAACGAACAGGGAGTACGTTGGTTTCATTGCGGAGGCATCTTCGCCGGACTCTCCGAAACCGCTGCGGCAGTTGCGCAGGAAGCCGTACAAGCAGCCAACGCCGCGGGTACCATCGTCTCGTACGACCTGAACTACAGACCATCGCTTTGGAAGGATTTCGGTGGCCAGGAACGAGCCCAGGAAGTAAATCGGGCGTTAGCCCCCTATATCGATGTCATGCTCGGCAATGAAGAAGACTTTTCTGCGTCCCTCGGTTACGCAGTAGAAGGGGTCGACGCGGGATTCTCCAAACTAGACACCACCAACTTCAAAAACATGATAACGACGGTTGTTTCCGAGCATCCAAACCTAAAAGTTGTTGCAACAACTTTACGTAACGCCAAGACCGCTACCATCAATGATTGGGGAGCGATTCTCTACTACGATGAAGATTTCTACGATGCCCCCATGCGCCACGACCTCGAAATCCTTGATCGTGTCGGCGGAGGAGACAGCTTCGCATCCGGACTCATTTACGGCTTCCTGACCGACGCAACTCCCCAGGAATGCGTCGACTACGGTGCCGCCCACGGAGCCCTTGCCATGACTACACCCGGTGACACCACAATGGCCACCTTGGATGAAGTGCAAGCCGTGATGAAAGGCGGCGGAGCGAGGGTAGCCCGATGAGTACTGCCATTGTCGAAGCGTTGGAAACTGCGAAGATTGTTCCGGTAATTGCCATAAGCGAGCCGGAGGAAGCACTCCACATCTGCGAAGCATTGCAGGCGGGAGGCCTCAGTGTTGCGGAAATCACGTTTCGCACGCCCGCAGCCCGGGAAGGACTTCGCCTCGCGGTGAAAGCGTATCCGGATTTTCTCATTGGCGCCGGAACCGTAACTCAAAAAGAGGAACTCGATATCGCAGTGGACGCCGGAGCAAACTTTGCCGTAGCCCCGGGCTTGAATCCAGTGATTCTCGAGTATGCGGCGAGCCGCGACTTTCCATTTATCCCCGGGGTCTGCACACCTTCCGATATCGAACACGGATTGCAACTGGGTCTTACCATGTTAAAATATTTTCCGGCCGAAGCCGCCGGAGGATTGAAGATGCTGAATGCCATGTATGCGCCGTACGCCCATCGAGGGGTCCGTTTCATGCCCACCGGCGGCGTTTCCCTTTCCAACTTGAATGAGTACTTGTCTCACCCCGCCGTAGCAGCAATCGGAGGCACATGGATTGTCGCCAAAAACTTGGTCGAAGAAAAAAACTGGAAAGAGATCACACGTTTAACTCGGGAAGCCGTCGAAACGGCAGTATCTGTGTGACCTTCACGAATGTCCCCTAATACTTCGCTAAATGCAAAAAAAATCGACCCGAATGACGTTGGCGTTCTCATACTATTGCGCTGTGGGCTTTTTGCATTCTTCGTCGTGGGAATTATCTTTATCGGTGTCGGATGGAATGCGATGCAATTGCCTCGGCAAGTCGGTTCGTGGCCCACGACGAAAGCTACTGTTCTTGAATCGAAAATCGTGTCCGAATTGAGGGAAGAAGGAGGACCCGAAAATCGGCGACATGTGAATATTTTTTCCGTCGAGCTGGAGTACCAGTACCAGTTGAACGGTTCTATCTACACCGGAGATAGAATCAGCTTCATTTCCAAGACCTCGCGCGACGAAAAGAAGATGCAGCCGGTCTTGGACAAGTACGCGGCCGGAAAAACGGTCAACACGTACTACAATCCAAAAGATTTTGATGACAGCTATTTAGAACCCGGAAACCCATGGTTTGCCGTACCTTTTTTAATTGGCGGGACGCTATTGAGCTTGTTCTGTGCTGTGGCTTTTTTTAAAGCCCGTCCCGCCTAGGTTAACCACTTCGCGCTCGGCTCCCCCGTCTTGGTATCATGGATGGATAGGCACAACGAAAGGACCACCCAATTGAGCAATGCCCTTAAAATACATCCGGAAGATACCGTTGCTGTCGCGACTGACACGATTCCATCTGGTACTGAACATTTCGGTACGGTGACGACGGAAGAAATCCCAAAAGGCCACAAATTCGCCCTCACGGATATTCACGCGGGCGACCCCGTCATCAAATACGGGAACTCCATTGGCAATGCTACGAGTGAGATCGCGTGCGGCTGCCATGTCCATACCCACAATATGAGAACGGGCTTGGACGGCACACTCGAATACCAATGGAACTCGGAAGAAGTAGTTCAACTGCCCGGGGACTTCGAAGGCCGCACTTTCGAAGGATACGTTCGCCCGAACGGGAAAGTAGGCATCCGCAACGAAATCTGGATCGTCAACACCGTCGGGTGCGTGAACATGGCCGCTCAGAGCTTGGTACAACAGGCCTCCCGAAGAATCCAGGGCGACACGCTTGACGGCTTCTACACGTTTAACCACCCCTTCGGCTGCTCCCAACTAGGCGACGATATGGCCCATACGCAAAAATTATTGGCCGGCCTCATCAACCATCCTAACGCCGGCGGTGTACTCGTCATGGGACTCGGATGCGAAAACAATCAAATCCAAAAACAACTGGAAGCGGCCGGTGCCGTTGACTCCGACCGAATCCGTTTCTTCAATGCCCAAGCCGTGGAAGACGAAATCGAACGCGGAATGGAAGAACTGGAATCGCTGGCCGAGTACGCCCGCCAATTCAAGCGTGAAACCGTATCCGCGGATAAACTCATCGTTGCAGGGAAATGCGGAGGGAGCGACGGTTACAGCGGCATCACTGCCAACCCGCTCGTCGGGAAATTGGTGGACTATCATTGCGGCGCGGGCGGTACATCGATGATCAGCGAAGTACCCGAAATGTTTGGAGCCGAACAACTCCTGATGCAGCGAGCCAGCTCGGAAGCAGTGTTCGAAGATATTGTCGAGTTAATCAACGACTTCAAAAACTACTTTATCAAGCACGAACAACCCATCTACGAAAACCCTGCACCGGGAAACAAAGATGGGGGAATCACTACACTGGAAGACAAATCGCTCGGATGCGTCCAAAAAGGCGGCCATGCGCCGGTGGTTGGGGTAGCCGGTTATGGCGATTCCATCGAACCTGCACTCGGTGGTTTAGCTCTGGTCAACGCGCCTGGAAATGATCCCGTTTCATGCACCGCCATGACGGCCGCGGGCGCCCACGTCGTTCTCTTCACTACAGGGCGCGGCACACCTCTAGGCGTACCCGCCCCGACAGTAAAGATTTCCACGAACCCAGATCTGGCCCAACGTAAAAAAGGCTGGATCGATTTCGATGCCGGTCAGTTACTCGACGGGAAAGTCAGTCTTGATGAATTAGGTTCGTCATTCTACGAGTACGTACTGAAAGTAGCCAGTGGCGAAGAAACGAAAAACGAACGCAATGGGTACCGCGAAATCGGAATCTGGAAATCAGGCGTAACCGTCTAATCGTTGAGACACGAACCGGAGCTCGACCAAATGAAACGTAAACGACTCCCGGCAGTTGTAGGCGTCTCCATTTCGTTCGGAGTGTTGCTTTCCATCATTTTTCTCGGGTACTCTTCGTCAATTCGTCACAAATCGTTTAAGCGGCCAACCGACGCGCAATTGATCACTTTCTTCGAGGAAACGAAAACAACTTCGGCGTCCAACTCAGCCGCTCCAACGCCCACTGACGAACTCGCGCCGGATACGCCTGCCGAAGAGACCCCCATTGATATGCGTTTGAATAGAACTCCCGCGACCGCTGATTTGACCCGCGCATTTGATTCCGCGAATCGAGAATCAAATCAGTTCGCTGAGACCGGTTTTCAACTATTAGAATCGGTAGCCTGGTTTGCAAAATGGGGGACGAGAAAAGGGCTGGCTTATCGTGTGGGATCGGAAAAACTTCGCAATGGAAATATGGAAGACGCTCGGGATTACTATTTCTCCGCGTTATCCGCCCACCTGGATGACGACGATTCGTATTGGGGCGACCTCTACGCGCAACTGGCGTGGGTCGAAGAAGATCCCGAAATAGCTGTCCGATACATCGAGAAGTCATTGGATCTCCCGGATGATGCACAGAAGGACGTTCTGATTCCCATTTATCTTTCCAATGCGATAGAATTAGCGGTCGCAACCGACAGCCAAGATCTGGCGGAACATTATTATACCCGCTGGAAGGCTGCCGACAAAGAGGATTGGGTCGACAATTTCGATGCTTATCCGACAGTCAAAGCATGGGTCAATGAGCACCATCCGGAAGATGTCACAGAAAAATAGCAAATAGAAGAATGGAGTAACACTTACGTGGGAAAAAAGATACTTCAATTCGGTACAGGCAGATTTTTACGCGCTTTTGTCGACGCCTTTGTCCAGGAAACAGCTCAGGATTATTCAGTAACCGTCATTCAATCCACACCCGGGCCACGTGCCCAATGGATCAATGATTCAGAATCGGGGTACCCAATCTTCGTACGCGGCATCCGCGAAGGAAATACCATAGACGAACGGATCCAAATCCAATCCGTCGAGAAAGCATTGGTCGCGGAAACTGAATGGGACCAGATCATTGATATGGCCACCTCGCCCGATCTTTCCTTAATCACTTCGAACACCACCGAATCGTCGTACCTGTTAGAAGAGGCGGATCAAGAGAAAACGGATTCTGTGCCTCGTTCCTACCCCGCAAAATTAACCTCCTTTCTACGTGCCAGATTTGATTCGGGAAACGGCGGAATCACCCTTGCACCATGCGAATTGGTCGAAAACAACGGCTCAGCATTGCAGGGTCTGGTATTAAAACAAGCCGAGATTTGGAATGAAGACACTTCATTCACAAATTGGCTAACCAACGATTGCATTTGGCTCGACTCGCTCGTTGACCGCATGGTCGTCCCGCCTTCCGAAGACGATCCCGCGCTGAAAAATGAACCACTGTGTGCTGTAACCGAGCCCTTCGCACTATGGGCGATCAAGAAAATCCCAGGCCAAAACCTACCCTTTATAGAACACCCTGCAATTCAATGGGTTGACGATCTCGATCCGTACTTCCTCCGAAAGGTTCGTATCCTCAATGGGGCCCACACAGCCATGGTCGTGAAATATCTTCCAAAAGGCTACGAAACCGTCAAACAAGTCATGGCTGATCCTGAAGCCCGCGATTGGGTCCGAAGTCTCATGTTCGAAGAAATCGTTCCTACAATTGCCCACCGTGTTGAAGGCGCAGCAACATTCGCTTTCGACACCCTTGATCGACTGACAAATCCCTTCTTCGATCACCGCCTGAAAGATATCGCGGCCGGTCACGAGGACAAACTCAAGATTAGACTCGCACCGACACACGCGGAATATGAAACCCTTTTTGGCTCAGCTCCGTCGAGGATCTCAGAAGCCCTTCAAAAAGCCCAATAGGATCGAAGGTGGACTATACACGGTTTCCCACTTTTCCTTAGTCTCGACAAGATAAAATTCGGTTTCGTTGCACATTACCCTTCCGGAAATACCCCGTATTCCCGTGTGATATTGCGATTTATTTCTGGTAGGATGATCTTCCAGTGGGGGTGTAGCTCAGTTGGGAGAGCGCATCGTTCGCAACGATGAGGTCGGCGGTTCGATCCCGCTCATCTCCACCAATTTTTTGATTTACTTCGACGTTCAAGGACTTAACCATATGGCCGCTCGTTTCTTTTGTCTCCTACTTCCGTTGCTCGTATTGCTACAACCAACCGTTTCCGCCAAAGACGCGGATTTAATCTTTTTGAATGGCGTCATTCTTACGGTAGACGAAAAAAATACCGTGGCGCAGGCAATTGCGGTGACCGAGGGCACCATCTCGGCAGTAGGTACCAACAGTTCTGTTCGAAAGAAAGTTGGCGCCAATACGCAAGTCGTCGATCTTGCTGGGAGAACGGTGACTCCCGGATTCATCGACGCGCACGGACACTTCCTGATTGCGGGGCGTAACAAGACCATGGCGGTGGATTTGAATGCGCCCCCCATCGGCGACATCGAAAACATGGCACAACTCATTGAACGCGTTTCCGAACGGGCGAAGAAAACCCGGAAAGGAGAATGGATTATCGGCCTGGGTTACGATGACACGTTACTGGAGGAGGGGAGACACCCGACTCGCCACGACTTGGACCTCATATCTACGGAACACCCCGTCTTTCTCTTCCACATCTCTCTTCATTTTGCAGTAGCAAACACAAAAGCCCTCGAGATAGCTGGAATCACAGCTGACACCCCGCAGCCTGAAGGGGGAGTCGTTCATAAAGAAAAAGACACCGGCCATCCGACAGGGCTACTGGAAGAAGGTTCCGCATTCTTCCCGGCCTATCGCAAAGCACTCAATCCAACCCTGGCGCAAAATCTCGATGCGGCGAACGTTGGAGCACACATGTATGCCAAGGTCGGTGTGACATCTGCGCAAGACGGCGCAGCGACCGAAGAAACCATCAAAGTATTGTATGAAGCCGTACGTCGCGGAATGATGCCCATTCGACTCACGCTATATCCGCGAGCCCCTGCAACCTACAAAATCCTGGATGGATCACTTTCGACGGAAACCAAACATCCTGAAATGATCCGGATCGGGGCTACGAAAATTATTGCCGACGGGTCGATTCAAGGGTACACCGGTTACCTCCGAGAGTCCTACCACGTACCATACCACGGCGATGAACATTACCGCGGATATCCCACCATGCCCCGCGAGAAACTGGTCGAATTGGTCACTGACATGTACAAGAACAAACGTCAGGTGGCCATTCACGGAAACGGCGACGCAGCAATCGATGACATTCTCGACGCAGTCGAGGCCGCGAACAAAAAGTATCCTAACCCCGACGCGCGGCCGATCATCATTCACGCACAAATGGCCCAGGAAGACCAGTTGGACCGAATGAAAGATCTCGGAGTGATTCCGTCGTTCTTTTCACTGCACACTTACTATTGGGGTGACCGGCATTCATCGATCTTCATGGGACCTGAACGAGCCGCTCGAATGAGCCCCACGAAATCAGCCTTGGAGCGCGGCATACGCTTCACCGTCCATTGCGATACGCCTGTTGTACCGATGGACCCACTCAAATTAATCTGGGCCACCGCAAATCGCGTGTCGACGGGGGGAACCATCATCGGCGATGCTCAACGCGTAGGAGTGATGGATGCGATACGAGCAACGACCATCGATGCCGCACGGCAGAATTTCGAAGAAGACACCAAGGGTTCGATTGAAGTTGGTAAGTACGCAGACCTCGTGATACTCTCGGAAGACCCTCGACTGTATCCGACGCGAATTGACGAGATTCAGGTACTGGAAACGTTTGTCGGTGGCAAAAGCGTTTTTCGAAAAAACTGATATCCACTTCATAAGGAATCCATTTCTTGAATATCGACGACACGATCAATGATTTCGTCCAGCCGCTTACCAATATCATTCAGGCATTTATCTTTTTCGAAGTAGAACTCTTCGGCGCGGGAATTCCGCTCATCGTCGTTTGGCTCATGGGAAGCGCGGTCTTTTTCACTTTCTATTTTCGATTTATCAACATCACCGGATTTACCCATGCGATCAACTTGGTACGTGGGAAATACAGCAAAGATGACGCCGAGGGAGAGGTCAGTCATTTTCAAGCCCTCGCCACCGCCCTTGCAGGAACCGTCGGTATCGGAAACATTGGTGGCGTCGCCATCGTCATTTCTTTGGGAGGACCAGGCGCGACATTTTGGCTCATCATGGCCGGACTCTTCGGGATGTCCACGAAATGCGTCGAATGCATCGCCGGCGTTATGTATCGGAAAATAAATGAAGATGGTGTGGTCTCCGGTGGCCCCATGTATTACCTCGAACGAGGATTAGGCGAAACTCGCTTGAAAGCCATCGCGAAACCCATGGGCCTCTTCTACGGGTTCGCGATGGTGTTGGGATGTTTGGGCATCGGCAACATGTTTCAGTCCAACCAGGCCTTTCAGCAGTTTCTCGTAATCACGGGAGGGGAGTCCAGCAGCTTTTCCGATAAAGGATGGTTGTTCGGTTTAGTCATGGCCTTTGCGCTCGGCTTGGTCATTATCGGAGGACTCAAAGGCATCGCGCGCGTGACCGGAAAACTCGTCCCGTTTATGGCCCTCGTCTACATCGCTTTCTCAGTCACCATCATCCTCATGAACTACGAAAAAGTGCCCTGGGCTATCGGCGCGATTTTCACTGAAGCCTTTTCACCGAACGCAGTGGCAGGGGGGACCATCGGCGTCATGATACTCGGATTCAAACGAGCCGTTTTTTCCAATGAAGCCGGAATCGGATCGGCCGCGATCGCTCACTCCGCCGTGCGGACCGATGAACCGGCCACCGAGGGATATGTCGGGCTCCTTGAACCTTTCATTGATACCGTCGTCATCTGTACCATGACGGCCCTCGTTATCCTAACGACTGTTTACGAACCATCCCTAGCCGAGTCCGGTATCCAAGGGGTTGAATTGACGTCCAGAGCGTTCGAAAGTACCATCGGCTGGTCCGTACTGCCTCTGTCTATCGTGGCGATTCTCTTCGCGTTCTCAACCACCATTTCCTGGTCCTACTACGGGCTGAAGGGGTGGACCTACGTGTTCGGCGACTCTAAACCCTCCGAGAATCTGTTTAAATCCATTTTCTGTATCTTCGTAGTTCTCGGATGCTCGATCCAACTAGACGCCGTCCTCGATTTCTCCGACGCCATGGTATTCGTAGTCGCGCTTCCGAACGTGATTGGACTGATGGTCCTCGCCCCGATCATTAAATGCGAACTGGAAAAGTATCAGGCTAAGATAAAGGACTAACGCGGGGTAATTAAACGGCGATGCCCAAGTTTAGCCGATCCGCGCGCTCTGACCGCCATCCACGGGCAGTATCACCCCGGTAACGAATTTCGACTCGTCGGATGCAAGAAACAAAGCGGCATAGGCCGTATCCCAGCCGCTCCCCATTCCGCCCTTCAACGGTACTCGTGCATTGCGATCTTCGATCAACTTTTCGGCTTCAACTTTTTGAGCCTTCGACCGTCCCTGGATAGCCATCGGGGTATTCATCAATCCCGGCATGATGCAATTGACTCGAATCCCGTATTTGGCATTTCCCATGGCGATACATTGAGTCAATGCGTTCAGCCCAGCTTTGGAAGTTTTGTACGCCAACATCCCGGTCGAAGCGACCGCCGCTGCGGATGAGATATTGATAATACTCCCCGCGCCGGCTTCCCGCATGATGGGCAACACGTATTTACAAACCAGAAACGGTCCTTTCAGATTAGTGTCGTGTATCGAATCCCAAACGTCTTCCGTCAAATGCACTGGCCCGCCATCTCCAGTACCTATACCGACGTTGTTATGGAGTACATCAATAGTACCGTACACGTCAACGCACGCATCCACCAACGCTTGGCAGTCTGATTCGTGGGTAATGTTCGCCGCGAATGCAGTCGCTTCACCACGCTCGCCCTTAATCAAATCAACCGTTTCTTGTGCACGATCGATGTCTCGATCTACGGCGAACACTTTCGCTCCATGCCTCGCCAAGAGAATGGCTGTCGCGCGACCATTCCCTATCGTATCTCCGGGCGTTTGGCCGGCTCCGACGACAACCGCCACTTTTTGCTCGAGTCTCTGATCAGATCCAATAGGCTTCATGAGTCACTTTACCATTTCCAACGAAAAAAGAGCGAACGTTATCCTTTCGTAGGGATGCGCCTCGCCTCTCTCGTACAAGCACGCGAGGGTTTGGTCCGAGAGAACCGCCAAATCCGAGTAGGCAGTCGGTTCGCTGTGGAGGACTAATTCACTTTTCCAAGTCTTTGCATTGTTGGTACTCATTCTAACCGTCATTCGAACCCGTTTCTTGGGATCGGCAGGATTCGAAAACAGAAAGATTTTCCGAAGGTGGGGGACGCGCCGTAAACTGGCCTGGCAAATGGGCTCAACCAACGCATCATCAAAGCGTTGGTCGATCCAAGTCATCCCAGCGTCTTTACTGTTCGCGACTTGGCGTCGGGATTGGCTCCGATCATAATTCCGCATATTCAAAATGAGCTCACCGTTGGCTCGCTCGGCCACCTGACACTCATTCACCTGATGCATTGGGGTTGTACCCCCCAATCGCCAAGTCGCTCCGTGGTCGTCGGAAAAGATGATATGAGAATAGTAATGCTTTGTCCCCGCTTCAATATGGTCACACGGAATCACCAGTCGACCTTTGTGTGGCCCCTTCTTTTCCAACTGAATCCCCGCACCGGGCCCGGTGGCATACCACGTCCAGTTCGGTTTCTTGACGTCGGTCGTGATTTCCTTCGGCGTGGCCCAGCTTAAGCCGTCATCATTCGACGAAGTCACATAGACTCGCCGTGTATCTTCGCTTTTTCCGGCGATAATGTCTTTTTCATGATCAGTCCCCAGATTCCACGTCATGAGCAGCCAAATCGTCCCAGTATCGCGATCAACTACCGGACTCGGATTCCCGCACGTATTGCCGGAATCGTTCCAAATGACCACTTGTTCGCTCCAGGTGGCCCCGTTATCCGTCGATCGGCGATACAACATATCGATATTGCCAGCGTCACCCCGGCCCGATTTACGGCCTTCACAGAACGCGAGAACCGTCCCCTCATTCGTCACTGCAAGAGCCGGAATTCGATACGTGTCGTATCCCTTGGTCCCGCTCATAAAAATCGGGGTTTGTTCCGGCTCCGCGAACGATAGGGAATTAAACAGGACACACATGGTCAACATAACGATACGTTTCACCTGAAACACTAGCGATTCTCCTTTAGGATGTTCTCCACATCGAGCAGATACATCTGACGTTTTCCTGTATGCATGGAATCGATACAAACCTTTGTTCCCTGAACGTTCCACCTCGGGTGGAGGTCACAACGAAGCTCGCCTTTCTTATCACGGTCTAGTTTGAACTTTCCGAGGCGAATCAGCTTGCCATCCCTTGGCCGATAGAGCATTAATTGCTGCATCCGATTCTTATCCGGATAGGTATCTGTCAGTATCCACTTGCCGTCCGGAGAATACGTACAATGACCATCCCGCTTCAGAACACCCTCACCAATGACGTCGACCGATTCGGACCCATCTACGTAATAATGAAAACGGTTTCCCGTATTGGGTTCGCGGGACCATGCGAGAATATCCGTCGGGTTCTTCCAGATGAAATGGCTCACCATGCCGTGATCGGTAACTAGATGCAATTCGTTCCCATCCGCCCCTACCGTAAACATACGCGTAGACCATGGGCTGTTCAGATAGGGCGTCGAACGCCAACGATGAAGAAAAATGAGCCTAGTACCGTCCGTGTTGAAAAGAAGGTGGTTGACCCAATTCAGCCCTTTATCCATACCTTTTTGAAAATGGAGGGCGCCTATCTGTTTGAGTGAATAGATCAGCTTGGACTCGCCGGTCTGGAGGTCCATCAGATACACGCCTTCGTCATTCGGCATGATGGCATTCAATTTCGTGTATGGGATTCCTGTATAGCCGTAGCCGGGCCGTGTATACGCAAGACGCGAAAAGTTCAGCGTAGCCGCACGTTTTCCATCCGAACTCAATGTGTAAATAGGGTGGGGGAGTACCCGCTTTTCAATCCCCGAACGGTCTACCACCACCGAAACGAATTTTCCATCCCGCCGATCGTTGAAAATAATCTCATCCGTTCCAGGGATCCATTGCAGCATGCACCCTTGCTGCCAATTCCACCCCTTCGATTCGCCGATCGTGGTCCACCGATTGTTTTCCTCAAGATCGATGATGCCGATCTGAACCACATCGTCCGCCTCGGGAGATTTCCCCTCAAAAGGAGCCTCCATACCTAAAAGGTAGCGGCCCGTAGAATCAAACTGTTGCTTGTCGTAATACCCGAACCAATGCGGTGCGTCGTCAGATGTGATCGCCTGGATCGGTACGTAGGCTTCAAATTCATCTGTATAAGACGGTGTGGCTAACGCCATGAAGGAAATGAATACTCCGTGGACGATTCGAATGAATTTCATCTTATTCCAAGACGGGAAGCACGAAGGCCAACACTTCCGATGGTTCCGTTACACCGCCACCTTCGACAAGAATATATTGCTGGCCACCCGCCATGCACGTCATCGGAGATCCGTGAAGGTGAATCTTGGGAACACGAACCTGAGAAATCAGGTCACCCGTCTTTTTGTCGTAGGCCATTAACCATGAACCTTCACCGGTTACGTTCCCCTCCAGATCAATATCGGTCAGAATCGTGACCAATAAGGTCTTGGTAAGCAGAATTCCGCCTTCCGCAATGACTCGCGTTGGAAACGGCGAGCCCAAATCACCGAGATTAAGGTGTTTGATAGCCGGATGATTTTTGGGACCGGGCCCCAATGGTACTCTCCACGCGATTTCGCCTTTATTTAAATCGTACGCCGTGATTGAACGGTAAGGGGGCTTCAAGAGAGGAAGCCCTTGCGGACCGAGCGGCGTCCCCATCGCTCCACCCATTTGAATCATGAAATTGAAATCCGAACGGTCGGGGTCTGGTTTGTTCAACGACATAATCGAAAACCCGGCATTGGATTGCAGGTAGAGAAAACCCGTTTCGGGGTCAACGGAAGCGCCAGGCCAATTGGCTCCTCCTGCGGCACCTGGAACCTGGACCATACCTTTTTTTTCGTCCGTTCCGGCCACGATATTCGGAGTGAATAGCGGGCCTGTAACGTAATCCTCCAGGTTAGCCATCGCCTCCGCATGGAGTTCGGGAGTAAAATCGATAATGTTTTCTTCTATGGAACCTTGAAGCGAAAATGGTGGGGGTTTTGTTGGAAACGGCTGCGTCGGATACATCTTCTCGCCGGGCACACTCGTGTTCGTGTCGACGGGACGCTCTTCGATGGGCCACACAGGTTTTCCGGTTACGCGGTCAAGAACGTAAAGGAAACCCTGCTTGCTCGCCTGGGCCACGGCTTTGATCTTTTTGCCATCTACCGTAATGTCGATTAGGTTCGGCGCACACGGAAAATCATAATCCCAGATCCCGTGATGAACCCCTTGGAAATGCCACACCCGCTCGCCGGTTTTCGCGTCGAGACAAAGAATACTCTCGGCGAAAAGATTGGCCCCATGTCGATGCCCACCATAATAATCGCTCGTCGGTGTACCGATAGGAAGGTAAATATAACCTAGGTCATGGTCAACCGTCATCAATGACCAAGCATTGGTATTGCCCGCTTTCTTCCACGCGCCGTCTTCCCAGGTTTCATTTCCGAATTCGCCTTCTTGCGGTATCGTGTGAAAGATCCATTTCATCGCTCCGGTCTTCGCATCGTAGCCGCGAATGTGTCCGGGAGGAGCCAATTGAAGAGTGGGGAAGTCCATAATGATCGAACCGACAACCACAGTGTCCCCAATCGTTACTGGTGGCTTATTGTCCCCGATATTACGTGGATTAACCGGTCGACCTAATCCTTTCAATAAATCCACCCATTGTCCGTCATTGAATTGGGGATCGGGTTTTCCTGTGTCAGCATCGATACTGACCAGCTGGCGCCCGCCCGTCGAGATGAAAATGCGTTTTTTGTCACCGTCCGTCCAATACTCTACGCCACGGTGGTGAAACATACTGTGGGTCACCATGCCCCGATCATAACTCTCCGGGTCGTGGACCCATAACGTTTCGCCACTGACAACATCAATGGCGGCCACCTGTGAGAGTCCGGTAGATACGTACGCGATACCGTCAACGACAACCGGTGTCCCCCGCATATAAAAAGGTGTGAAACGCGTCAGTTCTGTTAGGTCTTTATCCACGCTTTCCCAGCGCCATGCGATTTCAAGATTCTTGAAATTTCCTTTGTCAATTTGCGACAAACCGGAGTATTTCGTGGAACCCTGATCGCCGGCATAGTGAGGCCAATTACCATCAGGAGCGCCATATTGCGCAATTGCGGAAATGGGGACTAGTAAGAAACTTGAAATGAATAGTGCAAAAAAACGTTTTGACATCAGTGTCTCCGTCTGTGGAAAAGGCAAATTAGTATGAGATAAACCATTATAGAAGGTCTAACCCGTAAGGGAGTCGAAGTTCAGTTCTTGACCAGCTCGGTATCGAACCAGTCTGCCATATCCGCAACTTCTTCCGGGATGGTCAACCAGGGGTGCGCACCGCCCGGTTTAACCTTCAGAGTGGCTTCGTTACCAGCTTTCTTCAATGCCTTCACAAAGACTTCGGATTGCTGCAACGGCACCAAGGGATCGGCATCTCCATGCCAAATCAAAAATGGGGGAGTCTTACCTGTGATTTGCAAAGCCGGCGAGATCGCGATTGCCTGTTCCTTGATTTCGTCTTCCGACTTTGAAGCCAAACCATCAGCGAAAAGCAATGTACCAATTCTGTTCAGCGGAGCTTTGGTCTTACCCCATTTGAGGAAGTGAGTCGGAGGGAAAAAGACACCCACCGCTGCCACCGAAGTATCGAGCTGTTCTTGGGGTTTCCCTTTCGGCTTGGCAGGTGAAGGTCGAACCGCCGCCAGAGAGGCTAGGTGTCCGCCAGCTGAAGCGCCGGTGATCCCGAGACGTTGAGGATCAATTTCATAATCTTCCGCGTTGGATTTTACATAACGAATACCCTGATATATGTTATTCAGCATATCCTCACCCGTAAAGCGCGTGACCGACCCGGGTCGTATCGCAAAAACCGTATACCCTCGTCCGCAGTATATGTCGTACATTTCCGCTCGTTTATGGTCCCGGATTTTCCCGCGGTCAGAATGCCACGCCCCGCTCGCTACGTCGACAATCCCTATTCCATTTTTAGGTCCCGTAGGAACAAACACATCCATCAAAAGGCCGGCACCATGAGATTCACCGTAGACTAGGTCGACGTGTTGAATGTAAGGAGCCTCAGCGGCTCCGGCAGTAAAAGCCATACACAAAACTGACACTAGAAAAACTGACGTGTAACGAACCATTAAAAATTCCTCTCTTAATTTGAACACGCAGCAAAGTATACTCGGTTCGGCCAACATTTTCACCGAATGACAGTACAGTTCTCTCCCCGACAACCGGAGTTCGGAGTTTTGAGAAAAATCACCCGAATTACCCCGAAATCTTAATGGATTTTCACGGTTTGACAAGATTTTGGTAAGAAATCGGATTTACAAGTATAATTACATGTAGAGGTCAATACACTGGGGGAATTCTTGATGAAGATTTTGGTGGCCGAGGACGACAAAGTCACTCAAATGATGCTGGTAAAACAGCTCAAATCTTGGGGATACGACGTGCATACCGTCACCGATGGCCAAGAAGCCATCGATCATCTGACCAGCAGCGACGATCCACCTCAACTCCTTTTAATGGATTGGCTCATGCCAGGGTTGAGTGGCGTGGACGCCTGCAAGGAAATCCGCTCTACAGAATCAATGCCCTTTACATACATTGTTCTTCTCAGCGGTAAAGATCAAAAAGACGATATCGTACACGGTTTAAATTCTGGCGCGGATGACTATCTCAGTAAACCCTATCACCCCGAAGAATTATTGTCTCGCTTGAGGGCCGGTGAACGCATTATCAATTTGCAGACCAATCTGCAGGACGCGAATAAAGAACTCCTCCATATGGCAACAACCGATGTGTTGACCAACCAATTGAATCGGTTGGCTGTGGAAAAAAAATACACCGAAGAAATGAACCGCTCTTTTCGGAATGGCACCCCGTTGTGCGTTGTTATGGCCGACGTGGATCATTTCAAATCTGTAAACGATACCTACGGTCACCAAACCGGAGATATTGTACTCATTGATGTCGCCGCACGGTTGAAAAACTCTCTGCGTCCATACGATACATTAGGGCGTTTCGGAGGAGAAGAGTTTTTGATCATTCTCCCGGACATTCAAGAAAAAGATATAGACACCATTATGGATAGGCTCATAAATTCCATAGCGTCGGAATCAATACCCGCATTAGACAAAAAATTGGATATCACCGCCAGTTTCGGAGCCGCCTGGATTCAATCGGGAAAACCGGAACTCGAAGAAAAATTGATACACCATGCGGACCTGCAACTGTATAAAGCCAAGACAAATGGACGTAACCGTGCCGAATATACTATATTTGAGGAACTGCCGGTCTAAACGAAACTTTCCGTTCAAATAATCGGTCAAATTCTCAGTATAGGCAAAGTCGCTAGGGGACGTGCTCGATGTTACGTGAAGATACCACTCCTGATATAAGAAAATGGGCCATGCTTGGGCATTTGAGCGCCTTCGCTGGACTTATCCACTTACCGATTCCCTTCGGGGGCATAATCGCGCCGGCCATAATTTGGATTTTGAAAGGCAAAGAACATCCGTTCATTGATGAGCAATGTAGAGAAGCAATAAACTTCCAAATCTC